>Ga0182021_10001112_pt1 | contig 30540 bp, 24 predicted proteins | sample 612E3MmetaG_FD_120493 | JGI IMG/M metagenome (GOLD analysis project Ga0182021, IMG submission 120493) | Permafrost microbial communities from Stordalen Mire, Sweden - 612E3M metaG (Illumina Assembly) | ecosystem: Environmental > Terrestrial > Soil > Wetlands > Permafrost | place: Sweden... | reverse complement strand
CGGCCACGCATCGGCAGCTGACCAGCGGCGACGTGGCTGCTTTCCGGGCGGTCGCGGAGCGGATGTTCGGTGAGGAGTTCCCGGAGATAGAAGCGGTCGATCTCGGAGCCGCAGGGGCGGGCCGGATCGAGGCGTCGTGAGATCCCGGCCCGACAAACCGCGGGAGCCGGCTCCGTCGCGGCGAAGCTCGGCGGGCCGGTCGGGCTGGCGACGGGACGCATTTCTGCAGGCCGGCTTCCTGATCGGAGCCGCGCTGGGGGCCGCCGCCACCGTGATGGGCCGTCGCATGGAGCGTTCGGCCCGGCGCGGTCTCATCGACTGGCGAGTGGCGGAGCGCATCGCCGTCGATCGCGTCCGCAACGCCCAGGGAACCCTCAGCCCGTCCGAGCTTGCCGTCGCCGAGCCGGTGTACGCGGCGGCGATGAGAGAGATCGTGCCCGCCCTGGGGGCCGCCCTCGGGACGGAGCTGCCCGGCGTCGTCGAGCGCAGCGCCGTCGTTGCCCGCGAAGAGTGGGTGCGCGCCAACGTCGCGACCTTCGCCGCTTTGATCGGCAAGATAGAAGGCGACCTCCTCGACCAGGTTCTGCCTCCCGGCTCCGGTCTGGTGAAGGCGTCCATGGCGGTCGCCAATCGAGCCGTTTCGACGCGGCAGTTCGGCTACCTGCTCGGTTTTCTCGGCCAGCGGGTCCTGGGCCAGTACGACCTGGCGATAATCTCGGCCGAGTCGACGCCCGGACGCCTGCTTTTCCTGGACGAGAACATCAGACGGACCGCGGAGAGCCTAAGCGTGCCCCTCAATCCGTTTCGGACCTGGATCGCCCTGCACGAGACAACCCACGCCTTCGAGTTCGAGGCGCATCCGTGGCTCCGGCCCTATCTGGCCGAGCGCCTGGAGCGGCAGCTGACGTCGCTCTCGTCGGGCGCGTCGCTGCTGAGCCGCGACGCGATAACGCGGCTGGGTCGCTCCCTCCGCGGCAAGAGCCCGGGCGAGCACTGGATGGAGGGGCTGATGGGCGAGGAGCAGCGGCGCGAGTTCCGCGAGATCCAGGCCGTCATGAGCCTGCTGGAGGGCTTCGGCGACTACGTTATGGATGAGGTCGGCCGCGACCTGGTCCCGGAGGTCGAGCGCATCAGCGAACGCTTCCACGCCCGGCGTGCCCAGTCGACGGCAGCCGAGCGGGCAATGATGCGAGTCACGGGTCTGGACCTCAAGATGGAGCAGTACAGGCAGGGCGAGGCTTTCGTGGCCGCCATCGCTCGAGCTCGCGGTGCCGAGGCTCTGCGGACTCTGTGGCTCGGTCCCGAGACGTTGCCCCGGCCCGACGAGATAGATCTGCCGTCACTGTGGGTGGCCAGGGTCTTGCCGGCGCAGGGGTCGGGCCGCGCGACATGATTGACGGAGGATGCGCCGGGGCTCCGGCAGGCTGCCAGGTAGCTCCGGCATAGGGGAGGCGGGAATGGGCGCGCAGAACGTCACCAGGGTCGTCGGGCCCGGCCGCGGTCCAGGCGGTTCGCCGCTGGCCATCGCCATCAGCCCGGTGCTTACCGGTCGCGATGCCTTCGACGCGATGCGCCGCAAGATCCTCGATGCCGCACCCGGGTCGCGCCTGGTCCCCGTCTCGGCCGAGGGAATCGCCGACGAGCCGGTAGACGACGTCGAGGTCCTTCTGCGCGGCTGGTCGCTCGGCGGTGACGCCCTCGATCGGTTCGTGGGTCGGGCATCGAAGTTGCGCTGGGTCCATTCGGTGTCGGTCGGCGTCGAGTCGGTCCTGACGCCGGTCATCCTGCTGCGCGGACTTGCTATCACCAACGGCCGCGGCGTCTTCGACCAGCCGATCGGCGAATACGTGATGACGATGATCCTGTCGACCTGCCGGCGTCTGCCCGCGCTTCTCGAGTTGCAGCGGGAGCGGACCTGGCAGCCGATCCAGGCGGTCGAGCTGGCCGAGACGACCATCGGCCTGGTGGGCCTGGGCGGGATCGGCCGGGAGGTCGCCAGGCTGGCGGCTCCCTTCGGGCCCAGGATCGTCGCCATTCGACGCCGGGCCGGCGCAGCGGACGAGCCGGCCGGAGTCCAGGTCCTGGGCGGGCTCGAGGCGCTGCCGGAGCTTCTCACCCTCTCCGATTTCGTCGTGCTGGCGCTGCCGCTTACCGCCGAGACGAACTGCGCGATCGACGACGTGGCGCTCTCGAACGCCAGGCCCGGCAGCTGGCTCATCAACGTCGCCCGAGGCGCGCTTGTCGACGACCGGGCGCTGCTCCGGGCGCTGCGCGACGGGCCGCTCGGCGGCGCGATTCTCGACTCCTTCCGCGAGGAGCCGCTGCCCGAGAGCTCGCCGTTCTACCGCTTGCCCAACTGCATCGTGACGCCCCACACCAGCTGGTCGAGCAAGGCTGTCCTCGACCGCGCGCTCGACGTCTTCTGCGACAACCTGCGCCGCTATTGCGCGGGCGCGCCACTCAACTACGTGGTGGACCCGGCGGCGGGCTACTGAGCGAGGCGACTGAGCGGCGGCCGTCCGGTAGCATGTGTGCGGCGCGACAGCGCCACGCGGAGGAGGCCAGGACCACATGCAGATCGCCATCGTCGGGCTAGCGGGCTCGGGCAAGACGACCGTGTTCAACACTCTGACCCGGGGCCACGCCCAGACCGGCGGCTACGGCGGCATGGAGCTGCACGTCGGGACCGTGAAAGTCCCCGACGAGCGGCTCGATCGGCTGGCCGAGATCTTCAAGCCCAAGAAGATCGTCCATGCCGACGTCACCTACTTCGACCTGCCGGCGCCTCCGGCCGCGACCGAGGGCCGGGTCGGGACCGAAGAGTTGCCAGCCGACCAGCTCGCCCGCCTGCGCGAGGCCGACGCCCTCCTGCACGTGGTCCGGGCGTTCGAAGACCCGGCTGTGCCGCACCCGGAGGGCTCGGTCGATGCCTGGCGCGATCTTGAACGGCTCGACCTCGAGTTCACTCTGGCCGACCTTTCGGTGATGGAGAAGCGGCTGGAGCGCCTGAAGTCGAGCGGCCACCACGGGACGGCTGCGGAGCGCGACGCGAACGATCGCGAGCTGGCGTTGCTGGAGCGGCTGCATGAGCCGTTGGCGGCCGGCCGGCCGCTGCGCGGCGAGGGCCTGACGCCCGACGAGGAAAAGTCGATCCGTGGCTTCCGTTTCCTGACACAGAAGCCGGTCCTCGTCTTGCTCAACGTCGGCGAGGCCGATCTGCCGCGCGAGGCGGAGATCGTGGCCGGGATCGCGGGGCGCTACGGGCAAGCCGGAGCGCTGGTCGACGCACTGTCGGCGAAGATCGAGATGGAGCTGGGCGAGCTCGAGCCCGAAGAGGCGGCCGTGTTCATGGACGAGCTGGGCCTCAAGGAGTCGAGCCTGGACCGGGTGATCCGGCTCAGCTACCGGCTGCTCGGCCTGATCTCGTTCCTGACCGCCGGTCCGGATGAGGTGCGGGCCTGGCCCATCCCCGACGGCTCGAACGCGGTGGACGCGGCCGGCGCGATCCACACGGATCTGGCCCATGGCTTCATCCGCGCCGAGGTCGTGCAGTACCAAGATCTGCTGGCGCTCAAGGCGATGGCCGAGGCCCGCAAGCACGGCAAGCTGCGCTCGGAAGGCAAGACATACCTGGTTCACGACGGGGACGTGGTCGAGATCCTGTTCAGCAAGTAGGGCGCCGCGTGGTGGCGACGCGCTCGGCCGTGGTCCCCAGCCCGGCGCCGCGTGTTGGCGACCCGCCGGCCGGGGTCTCCGGCCCGCCGGCCGTGGTCCCCCGCCCGCCGGCCCGCCGGCCGTTTTCTCCGGGCCGCCGGCAGATCGTCGTTGCCCATCTTCGCCCGGGGCGATGGTAAGGGAGAAGAGCGGTCCGCCCGCGGCCCGGAAGTCCCCGCGCTGCAGCTTTCCGCACACAAACGCAGCGTGGATCGGCCGGTGGCTGGCCGCGCCGCCGCCTTCCAGCCCGCGGCGTCCTCACCTTGCATCTCCGGGGCTGAAGTTGGGCAAGAACGGCGCCTCGACGAGCGAGGCGCGGCCGCCCGCCAGCCGGCCCAGGCTCAGTTCGGCGCCCCGTCCGCCTGACCGGGCTAGTTCGGCAGGAACCCGTCCCGGGGGAGGTCGACGAAGATGCCGCGGTAGTCCGGCCCGTCTGGGTCGTCGTCATCGTCCGAGTCGATGCTGGCCAGGTAGTTCTCGTCGTCCACCTTCGAGACATTGACCGAAGCCGAGAGCCGGTCGTCGGAGATCGGGATGAAGGCGTGGTCTCGCTCGAGCTCCTCGGCGATGGCCTCGATCAGCGTGTCCTGGACGAACGAATCCTGGATTCGCAGCCGGATCTCCTGCACCAGCTCGAAGAAGTCGTCCGCGTCCATTTCCTCCTCGCGAACCAGGAGCACGTCGGCGAAGATGTTGTCGTCGCCTTCGCGAAGCTCGTAGAAGAACACGGTTCGACTCCAGGGAAGGGTGCATGTCGGAAGCGGACGGAGTATACGACGGGTCGGCCGACGGTTCGGCCGATAGTCTCGACTCGGCCGATCGTCTCGATTTGGTCGTCGTCGGGGCCGCCTCGCGGGACGTCGCTCAGGACGATGCGCGCGGCTGGCGGCTGGGTGGCGCCGTGGCATATGCGTCGCTGGCCGCGGCCAGGTTGGGTCTGCGCGTGGGCTGCGTGATTGGCGTCGACGGACCAGCCGCGGGCGCCACCGAGCTGGACTTGCTCGAGGCGGCTGGCGTCCTGGTGAGGCGTGTGCCACTCGAGCATGGGCCGGTTTTCGAGAACATCGAGCGAGACGGGCGTCGCCGCCAGCGGTGGCTCTCCAGGAGCGATGCGGTGCCCGCCGCGGCACTTCCGGCTGAGTGGCGCCGGACGCCAGGCTGGCTGCTCGGGCCGGTGGCAGGCGAGGTGGGCGGGGAGTGGGCTACCGTTCCCGAGACGGACAGCCGCGTGGCGGTTGGCTGGCAGGGGCTGCTGCGTGAATTTGCCGACGATGGCTGGGTGAAGCAGGTGGACCCGGCGCGGTCGCCGTTGTTGGAGGCGTGCGGCCTCGTATGTGCCAGCGTTGACGATGTGGCACCCGGCATGGGCCTGACCGAGTTGCGCGCATTCGCGCCTTTCGCGACGATCGTCCTGACGGCAGGCGATCGCGGAGGGCTGGCCATGCGCGACTCGCGCCTCGTCCGCTATCCGGGGATCCCGGCTCCGCATGTCGTCGATCCGACCGGCGCGGGGGACGTGCTTCTGGCCGCTCTCATGGTCATGTGGCTGCTCCGCGGGGACGTGGCCACGTCGCGGGCGCTGCGCTTCGCCGCGGCTGCGGGATCGTGCGCCGTCGAGGGCGCGGGGCTCGCAGGAGTGCCGACGGCGGCGCAGGTCGTCGAGCGGCTCAGAGCTGGTGCTCCGTCCGGGTCTCCGCCCGGCGCCTGATCCCTTTGAGCATGCGGCGCATCATGACGAAGTCGCCGAACTCGATCAGGAAGACCGAAAGAAGGGCCGCCGCCGGTTTGTGCCAGTCGTAGACCACGCGAAGCCGGGTCACGAACCGGGTTCCTTCTGCAGCCGGGTCGAGGCGCCACGACCATGTGCTGTCGGGCTTACGCCAGGGCAGCCACGTGACAGGTTCGAATGAATCGACCTTGAACGCGGTCGTGTCGTTGACGGTCGGCGACGTCGGGACCCAGTCGCCGACCTGGATAGTCTGGAGTTCGGGGACGACGCGATCGGCGCTTGGACAGCCGAGCGAATCGAGCAGATCGTAGCTGTAGAAGCCGGCGCGGCCGAACCCGACCTGCAGGAGCCACGGCCACACCTCGCTCGGCGGCGCGGCGATGGTGATCGCTCGATTCGCCTGGAACTGCGCCCGCGGGAAGAGCTCGTCGCCGGGCATCGCTGAGACCACCTCCGTCGGGCGGGAGCCCCAGTGCGTATGCCAGGGCCGCAGGAGCGGCGTCACGACGAAGAGCGGCATAGCCTCGATGAGGTCGAGGGTTTGCCGGAGTAACGAAGCTGGCTTCATGGCGTCTCTCATTGCTGGTCGGAAGGGAATAGTCGGACGCGCCGAGGGTGTTTGGTGCGTGCCGTACGGAGGTGGCGGCGGGGCCGAATGGGCCCAGTTCGGGGTCCGTCGGCCGGGTCAGATCGGCGCGCGCTCCAGCCGCCGCGCCAGCCTGGCCCGGCGACTCGCCAGATCCGCCTCGAGACCGCGCCGCAAGGCCGCTTGCCCATGCCCGCGGCTGCGATAGAGCGCCAGCAGAGCCTCGTCCGTGGCGGCCCACGCGCCCGCCAGGTCGCGCTCGCGATGCTCGCGCTCCTTCGCCAGCTCGACCCAGCCCAGCGCGGCGAGCGGTCCCGGAGCGGTCACGAGACGGCTCCACGCGACGCCCGCCTCCACGGCTCTGCCGGTCCGGCGCAGCAGCCGCGCCAGCTCGACCGTGGCGAGCGCCACTTCCGGATCGCCGCCGTCGATGCCCTCGGCCGCGGTCTCCAGACACGAGAGCGCCTCATCGACCCGACCCTCGTGGCGGAAGAGCCGCGCCAGCCGCACCAGATCGCCCTTCGGGGCCCAGCGCCGCACCTCGCCGATGCCGTAGCCGCGTTCAAGGTGCGCCAGGATTCGCCCGAGCGTCACGACATCCTCGGCGTTGTGCCGGGCCACGACTCGGATCGGCCCAACGGGACCGCCGCGCAGGAAGGAGTGGTAGATGGCGGGGATCTCCGACGCCGGAATGTCCGGGGCGCGATGGCGGCGCAGGAGATGCCGCTCCACGGTCTGCAGGCGCGCGTCCGGCAAGCGGTGTCGAAACAGCCGCCGCACGAGCAGCAGGAGGTCCAGGTGGCCGCCGGTCGCGGGCGGTCGGTCGCGGTTCATTCGAAAGCGCGTCTCGAGCAGAGGCCAGTCGAAGCTTCGACCGTTGTAGGTCACGAGCCAGGCATTCCCGGGGGTTTCGGCTGCCAGGGCGTCGAGCAGCGCGCCCTCCTCCGAATGGTCCGGCAGCGCCAGCTGTAGCAGTCGCAGCCGATCGCCCTCCCACCAGGCCAGGCCGATCAGGAAGGCGACCGTGCCGGCCGCGCTGCCCAGACCGGTCGTTTCGGTGTCCAGGCAGAGGAGGGGAGTGGACGGCGGCGGCATTCCTGGGAGGCCGGCCAGCCGATACCGATCGACCGGCAGATAAACCGGGCGGAGCTCACGGCGGACGTACCAGCCACGTGGTGTCTCGATCGCATCGCCGTCGAGCCCCTGTGCCAGCCGCCGGGCCAGCGCCGCGGGATCAACCGGCCCGATGTCGCGCCAGACCGGTTGAGGCGGCCCGAACGAATCTGCCGCGGCCACGATCGAATCGATCGCCCTACGGATGTCCGGGTCGCCCTCGCCGGAGCGCTCGGCCCGCGCCGTTGCAGCGCGTCCGGTGGCCTCTCGCTCGCGCCTCAGGTCACCCAGGCGGCGCTGGAGCCGAGTCCCGTCCATCGCTCACGCAGCCGCGGTGGGAGCGGCGCCGCTCGTCGCTCGGTTCGCGATCAGCGCCCGGAGCAGCCGCAACGCCAGAGCCTTGGCGTCCACGTCCGGTTCGAGTCGCGGCCCGGTGCAGGCCGGGCACCCGTTCGAGCAGCCACATCCGGCGATCAACTCGGCCGCGCCCGCTACCAGCTCGTCATGGCGCTCGAACAAACGCTCGGACAGACCCACGCCGCCGGGTACGGCCTCGTACAAGTAGACGGTCGGCTCCTGGTTGTGGGGCGAGCGAACCTGGCTCACGAGCCCCAGGTCGCGCGGATCGACCATCAGCAGCACGGCGGCGACCGCCTGCATCGCCCGGCCGGCGCCGAGGAGGGCAACGTCCAGATCGGCGCGCCGCCATCCCTGCGCCGTCGCGCCGGCCATGAGCCAGTAGGCGGTCGTCTGGAGTTCGATCTCGGGCAGGTGGACCGGTCCCCAGCCCAGGTTCTCGTCCGTCCCGAATTTGAGCTTCTTGAACATGCTGACCAGGCTCGAGACCATCACCTCGCCGTGGGCCCGGCTTCCGCCCCCGGCAGGAGCGGCGTCGAACGTCTCCAGGGGCTTGAGGGTGACCGCCCGGTCGGCGTAGGTGTAGTGGTCGACGTCGACCCGACGAACGTAGGCTTTGCGCTCGTCCCAGTCGAGCCGATCGACGTGGAACTGGGCGGATTCGTGGATATAGATGGCGTCTTCGTGGACGAGCGTCTGGGCCGCGAAGATGTCGATCTCACCGATCACCCGGGGCCGGTCCGGCGTCGTGTCGATGATCACGACGTTCTCCTCCGCCGCGGTCCGCAGCGACACCGAAGAAGCGGGGAAGTTCTCGTTCGACCAGTACCAGCGATCGTCGCCGGCACGCCGCACCAGCCCTTCCTCGCCGAGGAAGGCGAGCAGCGGCTCGGCCTCGCTGGGCCCGAAACGTTCGCCCGGCTCGAACGGGAGCTCGAAGCAGGCCGCCTTGAGGTGGGCCAGCAGGACGTGCAGGTTGTCGGGGTCCAGACGCGCCTCCTCGGGCGGCGAGGCGAGCAGGAACTCCGGATGCTGGACGACGTAGCGGTCCACCGGCCCGCCGCCGGCGATCAGGACCGCGACGCTCGTGCCCTGGCGCCGTCCCGCGCGACCCATCTGCTGCCACGTTGCCGCTATCGAGCCCGGGTACCCGGCCAGGATGGCCACGTCCAGCTGACCCACGTCCACGCCCAATTCCAGGGCGTTCGTGCTGACGACGCCCAGCAGCTCCCCGTCGCGCAGGCCACGCTCCACCGCCCGGCGCTCAGTGGGCAGGTACCCGCCGCGATACCCCCGAACCCGGCTTCGCGGCCCGTCGCCCAGGCGCAGCGACTCCCGAAGGGTCGAAAGCATCAGTTCCACGCCCATTCTCGAGCGGCCGAACACGAGGGTCTGGCGACCGGCCCGCAGGAACGGCAGGGCCCAGCGAGTGGCCAGCGTCAGCGCCGAGCCGCGCGCCCCCGTTGCCGGATCCAGGAGCGGCGGCTGGACCATCAACACGTGGCGCTCGCCCGTGGGGGCGCCGTTGCGGTCCACGAGGCGCGGCTGCCGTCCCGTCAGGGCCGCGGCGAGCTCCGCGGGGTTGCCGATCGTCGCGGAACAGCAGACGATGACTGGGTGCGAACCGTAATGGGCACAGATCCGCAGCAGCCGCCTCAGGACGTTGGCGACGTGGCTGCCGAACAGACCGCGGTAGGTGTGCAGCTCGTCGATGACGATGATGCGCAACTGCTCGAACAGCTGGAACCATTTGGTGTGATGCGGCAGGATGGCGGCGTGGAGCATATCCGGGTTCGTCACGACCACCTGGCCGGCCGATCGGATGGCCGATCTGATCGGGTTCGGCGTGTCCCCGTCGTACGTGGAGGCGTTGATCTGGAGGCCCGCGGCGCGACTCAACTCGCCCAGCTCGGCGACCTGATCCTGGCCCAGGGCCTTGGTGGGGAACAGGTAGAGGGCACGGGCGGTGGGATCTTCCGCAAGAGCCTGGAGCGTGGGCACGAGGTAGCACAGCGACTTGCCCGAAGCTGTCGGCGTGACGACGACGACATCGTCTCCCGCCCGAACCGCCTCGATCGCCTCCGCCTGGTGGCGATACAGGCTGGCGATGCCCCGCGAGCCGAGGCCGGCGACGATCCGCGGGTCCAGCCAGCCCGGCATCGGCACGAAATCGGCGGCCCTGGCGGGGATCGTCGCCCGATGGACCACGCCACTCGAAAGGGACGGTTCGGCCAGGATCTGGGCCAGCACCCGCTCAAGCCCGGCCGGCTGGTAGTAGCGCATGCGCGTACCTCAAACAGAACGTCTGTGCGAATCGCGGCAACAGTCTAGCAGCGTGGGCAAGCGTGCGTTTCGGTTGACACGTCAGCTGCCTCCAGCTACGATTCTCGAAATGCGACGCAACGAAGTGGACGCCGACGCGGAGCAGGAGGCTCGGGCCTCTGCCGAGCCTCGTCCGTCGCTCGGACTCTCCCGGCGGAAACTGGCCGTGATAGTGGCCGGGCTCGTTTGCCTGTGGCTGGTCGGTGTCTTCGCCCACCAGGTGGGAGAGGCGGCCGCGGCTGCGGACCAGGCAGATGCGATGAGGGCTCGGAACGCCGCGGTCGTGAATGAGATCGACGCTCTCCAGGCCGAGCTCGACGTGATCCAGCAGTCGGGCTTCGTCGACTTCACGGCGCGGGGTTACATGCTGGGCTCGGCTCGCGAAATCCCGTTCACGATCGATCCGGCCGCACCTGCGTTGCCTGCCGACGCGCCGGGCTCGATTGGCATCAAGCCGCAGGTCGTTTCCCAGCCGGAGAGCCCGCTCGAATCCTGGTTGCAAGCGCTATTCGGCTCGCGCTAGCTAGGCCCGGCCAGGCCGGGGGTGCCCCGTGCCGCCCGGAGCCTGCCCGTGCCGCCCCGCGCCGCCCCGCCCGGAGCCTGCCCGTGCCGCCCCGCGCCGCCCCGCCCCGCGCCGCCCGGAGCCTGCCCGTGCCGCCCCGCGCCGCCCGGAGCGGACACCTCGCCCCGCGGCGCCGTTAGGATTGATCCATGGGCACGACCATTCTCAGCGGACGGCCGCTTCGCGTCGGGGTCCAGCTGCCGGAGATAGAGCGCCCGGTGCGCTGGCCGGAGCTGGCTGCGATGATCCGGCGAATCGAGGCGCTGGGCTTCGATTCGATCTGGACGGGCGACCACTTCCTGTACCACCTGGCCGACGGCACGGCCGATGCGCCGTGGGATGCCTGGAGCGTCCTGGCCGCGGCCGCGGCGATCACGGCGCGAGTGACGCTCGGGCCCCTCGTGACGCCCGTCGGCTTCTACAACCCCGCCGTCCTGGCCAAGAAAGCGGCTACCGTCGACGAGATCTCCGGCGGGCGGTTGATCCTGGGCCTGGGAGCGGGCTGGAACGAGGTGGAATTCCGCGGCTACGGCGTGCCCTACGACCACCGAATCTCGCGTTTCGAGGAGGCGTTCACGATCATCCGAACGCTCCTGGCCGACGGCGAGATCGACTTCGAAGGGCAGTACTTCAGCGCCCGCGACTGCCAGCTCGTGCCGCGGTCCAGACCGGGCGGGCCGCCGCTCATGATCGGCTCGATGGGGGAGCGGATGCTCGACATCACTCTGCCCTACGTGAAGTTCTGGAACGTCTGGCACACGGAAACCCACAACAGCCCGGAGGGCGTGGCGCCGCTGCTGGCCCGGGTCGCCGCCGCGTGCGAGGCAGTGGGCCGGGACCCCGCCACGGTCGAAGCCACGGTGGTGGTTCTTGTGCGAATGCCGGGTGGCCAGGGGCGGCGCCAGGGCGACGGCACGCTCGATCGGACTCCGAACCCGCTCCAGGGCCCGCCGGAGGCGATGGCCGAGGAGTTGCGCGCCTACGCCCGTGCCGGCGTGGCCGAAGTTCAGCTCGTCGTCGACCCCATCACCATCGAATCGCTAGAAGCCCTGGCGCCCGCGCTAGAACTGCTCGATCGGGGCTGAGCCGGGCTGAGCGGGGCGGAGCGGGCCCGCCCGCCGCCTGGGCCGCGTCTGGGCCCATCCGTTACACTACCGCCGCGCCACGGCGGAGTAGCTCAGTGGTAGAGCAGGGGACTCATAAGCCCTTGGTCACTGGTTCAAATCCAGTCTCCGCTACCAACGGACCTCAAAGCGGCCCGGGCAACGGCCCGGGTCGCTTCATCCCCGGAGCAGGATGGCTCGCCTGCCAGGACATCGGACCGCGGGCGCGATCCCGCCGAACGCCTGGACGAGCTGCGAAGTCTCCTTCTTGCAGGCGGCGTCGCGCAGCCCGCGACCGCTGGCCCAGACCAGCCCAACCGGCTCCTCGATCGGACGGGTCGAGAGGTCCTCGGGCGTATACTGCCACGGCCGACCGGCCAAACCGGTCGCCAGACCCGGAGGCTCCGTTACACCTTGAACAGAGGATTCCTTCGCAACGGGATCGTTATGGGCGTGCTGGTTGCCGCGACCGTCCTGCTGCTCTACATCCTGATTCAACCGTCCCAGCCCACCAGCAAGGTCTACTCAGATTTCCAATCGGACGTTCAGTCCGGGCTGGTCAAGGGCGTCGTCCGCGACGGTACGACTCTGACCGTCACCTTGAAGAGCAATTCCACGTATACGGTCGAGTCGGATTCGCCGCTCCTCGGCGACGCCGCCACGATCGACGGCTGGCTCACCGACGCCAATGTGCCGAAACCGTGGCCGACGTACGAGGTCAAGCATCCGGCCGACACCGGTTGGATCGTCCTCCTGTTCTCAACGCTGCTTCCGATCGTGGTGATAGTCCTGTTCATCGTCTTCTTCATGCGCCAGGCCCAGGGCACGAATAACCAGGCCATGAGCTTCGGCAAGAGCCGGGCGCGGATGTTCCTCGGGAACAAGACCGTCGTCACCTTCGCCGACGTGGCAGGCGTCGATGAGGCAAAAGCGGATCTCCAGGAGGTCGTCGAGTTTCTCAAGTACCCCGAGAAATTCAACTCTCTGGGGGCGCGCATTCCTCGCGGCGTTCTTCTCGTCGGGCCTCCGGGAACCGGCAAGACCCTGCTCGCCAGGGCCGTGGCCGGCGAGGCGGGCGTGCCGTTCTTCTCCATTTCAGGGTCAGAGTTCGTCGAGATGTTCGTCGGTGTTGGCGCCAGCCGCGTCCGCGACCTGTTCGATCAGGCCAAGCGCAACTCGCCCTGCATCGTGTTCGTTGACGAGATCGATGCCGTCGGGCGCCAGCGCGGTGCCGGGCTGGGCGGTTCTCACGACGAGCGCGAGCAGACCTTGAACCAGATCCTCGTCGAGATGGACGGCTTCGACACGAACACCAACGTCATCGTCGTGGCGGCCACCAACCGGCCGGATGTCCTTGACCCGGCGCTCCTTCGGCCCGGCCGCTTCGACCGCCAGGTCATCCTGGATCGGCCGGACCTCCGGGGCCGCATGGCCATCCTCAAGGTCCACACCAAGGGCAAGCCGCTCGACAAGACCGTCGACCCGGAGAAGCTGGCCCGCCAGTCGCCCGGTTTCTCGGGCGCCGATCTGGCCAACCTCGTGAACGAGGCAGCCATCCTGGCCGCGCGGCGAAACCGCAAGACGATCAGCATGCCCGAGTTCAACGAGGCCCTGGAGCGGATCGTGGCCGGCCCGGAGCGGAAGAGCCGCATCATCTCCGACGCCGAAAAGCGGATCATCGCCATCCACGAAGGCGGGCACGCCGTTGTCCAGCGAGTCCTGCCCAAGTGCGACCCGGTGAACAAGGTCACGATCATCAGCCGCGGCATGGCCCTGGGTTACACGATGGCCCTGCCCGTCGAGGACCGCTATCTCCAGTCCAAGACCGAGTTCGAGGACAAGATCGCGGGCCTGCTCGCTGGGAATGCCGCGGAGCGCCTTGTCTTCGGCGACACCACGACCGGGGCCAGCAACAACATCGAGAAGGCGACCGACCTAGCCCGCCGGATGGTCACCGAATGGGGCATGAGCGACAGGCTCGGGCCGCTGGCCTTCGGCAAACGCGACGAGATGATCTTCCTGGGCCGCGAGATCGGCGAGCAGCGGAACTACTCCGACGACGTGGCCAAGCTCATCGACGAAGAGGTTCGGGGGCTCATCGAGAACGGCTACGTTCGGGCGACTCAGACTCTGACCGAGAACAAGACGAGGCTGCTGGCTCTGGCCGACAAGCTGATCGCCGAGGAGACGGTCGAGTCGGAGGAGTTCGAGAAGCTATTTGCCGACCTGCCGCCCAAGGAGAATCTGCACGGCATCAGCCTGCTGCCGACGCCGGGTCAGTCGACCTTCAGCAACCCGACGCCGAGTTTGCCTCCCCCGAGCGCAACTCCGAGCCCGAGCCCCAGCCCCTCCTGAGAGAAACAGCGCCAACAGGACAGCCGGGCGACCGAAAGGTCGCCCGGTTCTAGTTTTCGAGGGCAGGAGACTGTGGCCGGCCGCGGATAGAATCAGCGGAGTGGCCGCGTATTACGTGGCCACCGCAGCGGGAGAGTTCCCATGGCCGACGCATCGACGCATCCGATTCTTCGCGACGACGCCCTCGAGGACTACCTGGCGCGGACTGCCGATCGCCGGCTCGAGTCGTACAAGGCACTGCTGCGGATTCCCAGCGTCTCCGGCATCCCCGCTCATGCCGCCGACTGCCGCGCCGCGGCCGAGTTTATTGCCGCAGACCTGGGCGAGATCGGCCTGGAGCACGTCGAGATCTGCGAGACCGGCGGGCACCCGGTGGTGTATGCCGACTGGCTGCACGCCGCAGGAAAGCCGACCGTCCTCGTCTATGCCCACTACGACGTCCAGCCGGTCGATCCGGTGGACCTGTGGGAGTCCCCGCCGTTCGTTCCGGTCGTGAAGGAAGGCCGCATGCTGGCTCGCGGCTCGTCCGACTGCAAGTGCCACGTGGCGATGCATGCGCGCGCTGTCGAGGCTCTTCTGGCGACCCGCAAATCCCTGCCCGTGAACCTCAAGTTCGCGTTCGAAGGCGAGGAGGAGTCGAGCTCGGTCCACCTGGACGCCTGGCTCGAGGCGAACCGCGAGCGCCTGAAGGCCGACTTCGCCGTCATCTCGGACACGAGCTTCTTCGAGGGCAACCTGCCGGCCATCACGATCGCGTTGCGGGGCCTCTTGTACTTCCAGCTCGACGTCACCGGCAGCCGATTGGACCTGCACTCGGGCGTGTACGGGGGCGCGGTGGACAATCCGGCCAACGCCCTGTGCGCGATCGTGGCCGCCCTCAAAGGCCCCGACGGCCGCGTCAAGGTACCGGGCTTCTACGACGATGTAGTCGAGCTGTCGGAGCTCGATCGTCAGGCATTCGCGGCGCTACCGCTCGATCAGGAAGGCTATCGCGAGGGAATCGGCGTGCCTGCCTTCTTCGGCGAGCCCGGCTTCACCATCCTGGAGCAGCTTGGCGCGCGCCCGACTCTCGACGTCAACGGCATCTGGGGCGGCTTCGAGGGCGAGGGAGCCAAGACGATCATTCCCGCTCACGCCCACGCCAAGATCAGCTGCCGGCTGGTGGCCAATCAAGAACCGGAGCGGATCTTCGAACTCATCGCGGCATACGTCGCCGAGGTCGCGCCAAAGTCGATCCGGTACTCCTTCCAGCGGCTGGGCGACGGCCGGCCGAGCCTGACCCCGATCGACCACCCGGCGACGCAGGCGGCGGCCCGCGCGATCGAGTCGACTTTCGGGGTCTCACCGCTGTACATCCGCGAAGGCGGCTCGGTGCCTGTCTGCGCCAGCTTCGAGTCGATCCTGGGCCTTTCGACCGTGTTGCTCGGCTTCGCCCCTGCGGACGGGCAGTTTCACGCTCCGAATGAGTGGATGTGGATGTCCAACTTCGAGACCGGTATCAGGACCATTGCGCGATACTGGGACGAGGTTGAGGGCCTCAAACTCCCCTAGAATCAGGTTGACAATCGGCGACAGCGGCTCCGAGCGTACATGTGCACTTCGAGTAGGTACTTGCGCCGCACGGTCGCTGATAGGATGAATCGGCTGGCATTTCGGCTAACAGCTCGCAGGAGGCAATCGTGACGGCGACAGATCGCCCGGCAGACACGGACGCACCTCCTCAGCGCACCTGGCGGCTTGACACGGATAACGGCAGCCTGGTCCCGCGGTCGGCGTTGGATGTGCTCGTCGACCTCAACGACAATCTGGCCAGCGGGAGATTCGGCGAATACCAGCCGGTTCCCCTGGGCTTCGGCCTTCTCGACAAGACAATCGGAGGGGGCCTTCGCGCCGGAGAGTTGCTGCTGATCGGCGGCGCTCAGGGTACAGGCAAGACGACGATGGCCCTGCAGATGGCACGCAACGTGGCATCCAGCGGCCAGGCCAACGTCCTGTACGTCTGCTTCGAGCATGAGGAGCAGTACCTTCTGAACCGGCTCATCGCCCTCGAGTCGGCCCTCGCGCATCTCCCCCAGAAGACAGGCGCGATCAAGATCCAGGACGTCCGTAAGGAGGTCATGGCCTCGTGGATGGCCGAAGGCGCCGGCGGAGCGGGCCTGACCGCGAACCAGAAGCTGCGCCCCAGCCTGGATCGGATCGCTCGGTATGGCCAGAGCCTCTTCCTCATGCGCGGCAGCCAGACCGCCAGCACGATCGACAATCTGCGCAAGCTCATCCAGCAGCATCGCGCGCTTTCGGGCGACCGACGGCTGCTGGTCGTGATCGACTACATGCAGAAGGTCCCGATGTATCCGGAGCCCAGCACAGAGGCCGAGAAGGTCACGTACATCGTGAACGGCCTCAAGGACATCGCCCTCACGGAGCAGGTCGCGATGATCTCGATCGTGGCCGCCGACAAAGAGGGCCTCAAGGCGCAGCGGCTGCGGAACCACCACCTCCGCGGCTCGTCGGCGATCAACTACGAGGCCGACATCATCCTGATCATCAATGAGAAGTACCACATCGTCGCCAAGGTCAACATCGAGTTCAACCCGTACCAGGCCCAGCGATTCCGTGATTGGGTGATCCTCTCCGTCGAGAAGAACCGCGGCGGGCAGGACAACATCGACCTCGAGTTCGAGAAGCACTTCGAGTACTCCTGCTTCGATCCGAACGGGCGGACGGTCCAGGAGAAGCTGATCGAAGAGCGCCTCTACAACGACTGACCTGTAGCGGCCCGATGAGCTACGGACGGAGACCCGGTGACGGGGGCCGGCGGCCCTTCGTCCGCCCTGTGGACGACCCTCCGGGCACGAGCCGTCTGTTCGTGGCGGTGCCCGTGGCCGACGACGTTCGTGAGGCTGTCGGGCGGCTCATGGAGCAGCTGGCCGGCGCTCCGATCGACGTGCGCGGCCCGGGGCAGCCGCGCTGGGTCCGAATCGAGGGGCTGCATCTGACGCTCCGTTTCCTGGGGGCGACGCCGGACGTGCGCCTGGCGGAGCTGTCCGCGGCCGTTGCCGCCGCCGCGCGTGGAGTGGCGCCGTTCCGTGTCGAGCTAGCCGGGGGCGGCGCTTTCCCCACTCCCGAACGGCCCCGAGTCCTGTGGATCGGGATCGGCGGGGGAGCACCCGAGCTCGGAGCCCTGGCACGGCGGCTGAACGGCGAGCTGGAGCGTCTGGGCTGGCCGCCGGACGACCGTCCGTTCGCGGCGCACCTCACTCTGGCCCGGACCGACGGCGTCCCGGGGTCGGACGAGAAGGCCCGGCGGCTGATCGAACTGGCGCGAGACGTTCGGCTGGCGTGGCTGGCGGACAGTATGGTCCTGTACAAGAGCAACCTGGGCCGAGGTCCGACGCATTACGAAGCGCTGAGCGAGGCTCGCCTGGGAGATTGACCGGGCCCGTCGCCCTGGGCCCGTCGCCATCGATCGCCACTCCCTCTCGCCGCGTCCGGCTGGGCCTGGCCATCCGTCCCCGCCGAGCCAGCCGCTCGACATGCGCAGTCGCCGTGCAGGAGCCATGGCGGAAGCCGTAGGCTTTGCGCTCCAACCGCGTCGGATTGGGGCGGGAGGGGGCAGCAGCTAGAGGTCGCCGGGATGCCGGCGGGAGGAGTCGGATGGTTGAGCGCACGCGCTACATGCTTGATGAGGACAAGATCCCTCGCGCCTGGTACAACATCGCCGCGGATCTGCCCGTTCCGCAAGCGCCGGCGCTCCATCCGGGGACGCATCAGCCGCTGACGCCGGACGACCTCGCGCCGCTGTTCCCGATGGCGTTGATCATGCAGGAGGTTTCGACCGAGCGCGAGATCGAGATCCCGGATCCCGTTCGGGACCTGTACAAGCAGTACCGCCCGAGTCCGCTCGTCCGAGCTCTTCGGCTGGAGAAGGCGCTCGACACGCCGGCGCACATCTACTACAAGTACGAGGGCGTCAGCCCGGCTGGCAGCCACAAGCCCAACACGGCCATCGCCCAGGCTTTCTACAACAAGCAGGAAGGTGTCAAGCGCATCGCCACCGAGACCGGCGCCGGCCAGTGGGGCAGCGCGTTGGCCTACGCGGGTGCGATGTTCGGCGTCGAGGTCAAGGTCTACATGGTGCGGGCCAGTTACGACCAGAAGCCGTACCGCCGCCTGATGATGGAGACATACGGCGCCAGCGTCGTCGCCAGTCCGAGCAACGAGACCGAGTCCGGGCGTGCGATCCTGGCCCAGCATCCCGACAGCCCCGGTTCGCTTGGGATGGCGATCAGCGAGGCGGTCGAGGACACGATGAAGCGTGACGACACGCACTACTCGCTCGGCTCAGTGCTGAATCACGTCATGCTCCACCAGACTGTGATCGGCCAGGAATCGATCCTCCAGATGGAGATGGCCGGTGAGGAGCCGGACGTCATCATCGCCTGTGCCGGCGGTGGCTCCAACTTCGCCGGGCTCTCGTTCCCGTGGCTCGGCCGGACATTCCGAGGCGGCCGCAAATACCAGGTCATCGCGGTCGAGCCCCTGGCGGCACCGAGCCTGACACGCGGAAAGTACATGTACGACTACGGCGACACGGCCAAGCTCGCGCCGGTGGCCATGATGTACACCCTCGGCCACGACTTCGTGCCCGAGCCGATCCACGCCGGCGGCCTGCGCTACCACGGCATGTCGCCGCAGGTCAGCCTGCTCAAGCACCACGGGTTCATCGAGGCGCGTAGCGTCCACCAGGTGCCCTGCTTCCAGGCAGGCGTGCAGTTTGCCCGGACTGAGGGCATCATCCCGGCGCCCGAGTCTACGCACGCCATTCGCGTGGCCGTCGATGAGGCGCTCGAGGCCAAGAAGACCGGGGAGAAGAAGGTCATCCTCTTCAACCTGTCCGGCCACGGGTTTTTCGACCTGACGTCGTATCAACGCTATCTGAGTGGCCAGCTGGAGGACTACGAATACCCGGCCAAGGAGGTCGCGGAGGCCCTGGCTCACGCCGGCTAACTGGTTTCAACCGCACGACAAGAGCCGCGCCGAAAGGCGCGGCTCTTGAGATTCATGGCGGTTCGCCGCCGATGGGCAGCCGATCGCTGGAGGAGCGAGTGAAGGGCGGCTGGGCCGGTTCTTGATCTCAATCGTGGCCGTGGTCCCGGCCCTGACTAGCCGACTCTGTTTGCCCCGCATTCGCTCGACAAGGAGTCAAGCCGGTCGCCCTCTCCCCGACAGTCTGTCAGCCTGCACTCCCCCGATTTGCTTTCACCCCCACCGGACAGCGGACCCCCGTCCCGTCTGTGATGGTCTAGCCCAATGGTGGCGTGCGCGCCGCTCGTCGCCCGACGATTCCCGCCCGTGCCGGTTCGAGCGGATGCTTTGGGGGTTGAGCATCTTGGCCTAACCTCCCAGCTAGCGCGGCTGGAGCGGCATGGTGGATGGCCGGCCGAGCAGGAAGCCCTGACCGAAATCGACCTCCCGATCCTGGAGGGCCAGCTGGTCCTTGCGGTTCTCGATGCCCCTGGCGACGGTCTGGGCTCCGATGCGCCGACTGAATGAGACGAACGCCTCGAACAGGGTCTTCTGGGCCTCCGCGTCCTTGTTGCCGACGCCCGAGACGATCTCGCGGTCGATCTTGATGATCGACGGCTCCAGGGCGGCGACGACGGAGAGGCTCGCGTAGCCGGCGCCGACGTTGTCGACGGCGAATCCGAAGCCGAGCTGGCGGAGGGCGCGAACCTGCTTCTTGAGGCGCGGTACGTCGTTGAAGGCCTGCTGCTCCGTGCACTCGATCACTATCTGGCCCGGCGAGAGGCCGACTCCACGGACGCGCTCCGCCAGGGCGCCGGCCTCGAACTGGGGCGCCAGGAGGCTGGCAGGCAGGACGTTGATGCTGTAGCGCGAAGCCGGACCAGGATCGCCACGCGGAGCAACCTCGGCGATGCGAGCTAACGTGACCGCCACCGCGAACATATCGAGATCGACTTCGCGCTTGGCCGCCAGCGCGGCCTCAACGACATCGGTGATGGTCTGGGATCCCATGCCGGGACGGAACAGGCACTCCCACCATTGGGCCGACATGGTCTTCAGATCCACGATCGGCTGGAACTCGACGTGGTGCTCGTGGCTGGCGAAGAAAAGCGAGAGCAAGTCGGAACCGGCCTCTTCTGGGGTCTCGCCCTGGCCGATGAGATCGCCCTCCGATGTCTGCGCCGCCGCCCTGTGTGATGTCCTGAAGAAGCGCACGGTGCCTCCTCACCTAAGACCCCCGCGGCGTGCACCCTCACCGGGAAGACGAGACCGGCCAATCTCAAGGGCCCGGAGGTCTCAGTTCGTGGCCGCCTCGTGCCGGTTCAGTCCAGGGTACAGGATCGTCCGTAATGGGCCGACCCCACCGGCCGCGTCGGGGCCAGCTGGGCACGTGGGCTGAACCTAACACTGGCGCGTGCCGCGGTGGTCGCCACACCGGCGGGTCTGCAGGCGGCCCTCGATTGCGACCTGCTGGGCGGTTGCCGAGCGGAAGGGCTTTGACTTAGCCCCCCAGTTCGCCATGAACTGATGGTATTCGTGGCGCGCGACCACTATTCTTTCTCACGCAGGCCGGGTCCGAGCCCGTCGCCCGGATCGCCAGCACAGGGGCGATCCGCCGATCGCCCGGGGAGGTGGGCAATGCGATTCCGTGTGGTGGCCCTGCTGGCTGGCTCGGCCGTCCTGGCTCTCTCGGCGGGCGGGGCCCTCGCCGTGACTGACAACCTGGACCAGCACCAGGACACCCATGATTCCGCCGGGTTCGATGCTGCCGACTATGCGACGGCGCAGACATTTACCGCCAATGTCTCGGGCCAGCTCAGCCGAGTGTCGCTATACGGCACTCCGGTGAACATTGGCGACAGTACCCTCACCGTCAAGATCGAATCAGTGGACGGCAGCGGGCACCCGACCGGCACGGTGCTGACCGGCGCCACGACCACGGCCACCCCGGTCAGCGGCTGGTTCGACGCGAGCTTCTCGCCGGGGCCGGACATCGCCGCACAGACCAAGTACGCGATCGTCTTCGGCAATGCGGGCTACTTCATGGCCGCCGGAAACTGCACCGAGGCTTATACGAGGGGTGAGGCTCTCGCCACGGACAACAGTGTTTGGGCTCCGCTCGTAGACCTTGGCCCGAATTCCTGCATCGTGGACTTTGCCTTCCGTACTTACGTAGTCTCGGGCGCGGCCCCTTCCGCCCCGGCTTGCGCCACGGCAGCCCCGACCGCGAGTTCGACCCCTTTGCCGGACCTGGTCAGCGGAGCCGGCGGGCAGCCGGCTGCGGATCCCGCCGCCCTGCCGCTCTGCACCCCACCGCCCACCGACACCGTCAGCGGTGGTTCGAGCAACGACTCGACGCCTCTGTTGGCACTGCTGATCTGCGTGGCCTTCGGTGGGCTGGGTCTGGCGGCTGTAGAAACCCAGCGCTGGAGGGTTCACAGGTAGACCAACCTGAGGGCGGCTCGAGCGTCGTAGCCGGGCTGATGCAATCGACGGGCCGTTCTTGCGGCCCGTCGATACGTTTATGCCGAATGGCCGCGTCGGGAGCCCTCTGGTCGTGGGACGAACCTAACACTGGCGCGTGCCGCAGTGCTCAGATGCACCAACGAAGAACCCCTGGCGGAGGAGGAGATGCCAGGGGTTCTTCAGGGGATGACCAACTTGACACTGGCGCAGGAGGTAGCGATCGGCAGGAAGGGGGCTGCTGATGAACTTAGGAGCGGGTCGCTCCGGGGGGAGCGAAGCGACCCGCCGACACGGTCACTTGCCCGAGTGATCGTCGCGTCGCCATCTCTGGCGAACGTAAATATCATGACTATTGGATTTGCTGACAGCATCGTCCATCCACCGTATTCGCTGGCGCACGATCGGAGCCGCGGAATTGGTCTGTACATGATCGCCCCAATCGTATGGCGATGACGTAGCATCAAGCCATGCCACGACTCGCGTGTTTCTCCTGCGGACGGACTCTTTGGGCGACAGTTCCGCTTGCCTCACTGTTCGCCGAAGAGCGCCGCTGCCCGCGTTGCGGCAAATCGCTGAGCGACGACCGGCGAGTGTGGGACCGACGCGAATACGCCAGGCGCGAGAGGGGAGTGGGGATCTCGCCTACAGGTGAGGAGCGACGCGTCGACGACCGGCGAGCCGTCCGGCGCCGCCGCAGCGCCGGCTGAGATTCCGGTGCCACGCCGCAGCGCCGGCTGAGGGTTCGCGTCGCGTTCACGGAATCGGAGGGTGCGTGCCCCCTTCGGACCGTCAGAAGAGGCTGTCGTCCGACTTCGGCGGTTCCACGAGCCGGTTTCGGAGCGCGAAGGCCACGGCTTCGAGCTTCGAATGCACTCGCAGCTTGCCCATGATGTTCTGGACGTGCGTGCGCAGCGTGTTCGGGGCGATATACAGGCGCTCGCAGATCTCCGGCGTGGACAGCCCCTCGGTCAAGGCCTTGAGCACTTCCAGCTCGCGCGGGGTCAACGGCTCGATCTGGCGGCGCTCCGTGCCGCGCTCTCTTGCCGCAGCCACGCGCTGGGCAATGCCGACGATCACCGAGCGGGGCAGAAGCGTCTCGCCGGCGTAGGCGGCCCGGACTGCGCTGACCACCTCGTCGATCGCGCGGTCTTTGGTTAGATAGCCGTCCGCGCCGGCCTGGATCGACTCGAGCACCGTCTCGTCGTCCGTGAGGGCGGTCAGCATGACGACGCGAGCGGCGGGCCAGCGGGCCTTGATGGCACGTGTGGCCTCGGCCCCGGTCCCATCGGGCAGCCGGTAGTCCATCAGAACGACATCCAGGCGCTCACGGGCCATGGCCTTGGCCTCGGCCACGCTGCCGGCGACCCCTGCCACGATGATGTCCGGCTCGCGGCTGAGCATCTGCGACAGTGCGTCGGTCAGGAGATGATGGTCGTCGACAAGGAGAACCCGGATCGGTCTGGTCTCGCCATAGGATTCAACCATTGCTGGTGACCCTTCTTGCGTGGCAGCGAGGGCGGGGAGAGAAGAGCAACGGATACCGGCCCCTGCGCCTCTTGCATTCTAATCAGACTTTCAGCCGCCGCGCACTCATTCATCCGGGTGTGGCGCCCCGGACCCGGAGGGGTACCCCGGATGGGGACCGCGCAGGAACGGCATTATGCAGGTCGCGGATCGCATGTAGCCGAAGAGGCAAGTGGGCGATCCGTGGATTAGGGCTATCGCGCGCGCCCCATAATGGCGGCGTGAGAGTATCGATCGTCGGCTTCGGTTTGATCGGCGGCTCGATAGCTCGCGCTCTGCGCAGCCGCGGCGGCGCGGGGGAGTGGCACGTGACGGCCTGGAGCCGCACGCCGGGGCCGGTGCACCAGGCCGTCGGGGACGGCATCCTCGATGCGGCCGCGGCGACGCTGGAAGCGGCTGTGCGAGACTCGGACCTGGTGGTGCTGGCCGCCCCGCCGCTGACGTGCCTGGATCTGATCGACGAGATCGGCGGAACGCTGCGCGGGTTGCTGCCGGAGGACGCCACCGTCACGGACGCCGCCAGCTCGAAGGCCCGAATCGTGGCCCGGGCCGACGCGGCGCGGCTGCCCTTCATCGGCGGACACCCGATGGCCGGTCGCGAGGTCAGCGGCTACGCTGCCGCGCTGCCGGATCTCTTCGTCGGGCGGCCCTGGGTGACGGTGCCAGGCGCATTCGCGCGACTCCTCGACGCGGAACGTGTCGGTGCGCTGATCGAGGCCTGCGGAGCGGTCCAGATTCCGATGCTCGCGGCCGCGCACGACGACGCCGTCGCGGCCATCAGCCACATGCCCCTGGTCGTGTCGGCGGCCCTGGTCGAGGCCATCGCGGGCGGTCTCGGTGCCCCCGAGCGTGTGGACTGGCTGGCGACCGAAGCGCTGGCCGCCACCGGCTGGGCCGGCATGACGCGACTCGCTCGAGGCGAGCCGGCCATGGGCGCGGGCATAGTCGCGACCAATTCGGCGGCTATTGCCGCCCGGCTGCGCGACGTGCGGGCGGCCATCGACCAGTGGCTGGTCGAGTTGGAGCGCAAAGGCGGCCCCGATGCAGAGGCGCTGCGATTACGCTTCGTCTCTGCGAAGAACCGGCTGGAGGACCCCGAGTAGAAATGGGCGCGGGGCCGGAGCTTGTGTATGGCGTGCCGCGTGACGTGCTCATGGGCGATACGACCTGGCGTGGCGTGCGGACCGCAAACGTCGACGCGATCCTGGCGCGTCTGGATCGCGGGGCGTTCTATCCGAGGTCTGCGGCCGAGGCCGACACGACGATCAAGCAGCTCATCCCGTATCTGATCCTGCGCGACGCCGATCGCATCTTTCTGATGAAGCGCACGCGGGCCGGCGGCGATGCCCGTCTCCACGACCTCTACTCGATCGGCGTGGGCGGGCACATGAACCCCGGCGACGAGTCGATCCCGCTCTGCCTCGAACGGGAGTGGGGCGAGGAGCTGGCAGCCGACTTCGTCCCCGAGCTCGAGTTTCTCGGCCTGCTGAACGACGACGAGGTGGAGGTCGGCCGGCACCACCTGGGCGTCGTGTACACGGCCGACGCGGCCGGCAGGCCTGTGGCGGTTCGCGAGACGGACAAGCTGGCCGGAGCGTTCGAGCCGATCGACGTCGTCCGGGCGGTCTACGATCGCATGGAAACGTGGAGTCAGCTGGTACTCGATGCTCTTGCCGACCGAACCTACTCCGCGCCTCCGGAGTCTCACGCATGAGCGACCACACCGGTCCGCCGAGAGAGCGTGGCATGTTCGTCAAGGAAGCCTATCTCCAGTCAGACGTCGTCAAGGTCCCGGTCGAGGCGGCGAACGATCGCAGCCGAGCCATCGACACGCGATTCGCCGAGGCGCTCTCGGACGAGTTGAGCGGCGCCTACCGGCTGGCCGGTTACCTTCTCGCCGATGCGGCCGAAGCTCAGGATGCCGTTCAGGAGGCCTCCGTTCGGGCATGGCGCGGCCTGTCCAATCTGCGCGAACACGACAAGTTCCACTCCTGGTTCAGCCAAATCCTCGTGAACGTCTGTCGCACCCGGCTCCGCAAGCGGGCTCGCCAGCGCACCCTGGACGTGGATGAGGTCGATCTGGAGAGCGGCGATCCATTCCGCTCCGCTCTCGCTCGCGACGCCGTCGGCCGGGCACTCTCCAGTCTCAGCACGGAGCTTCGGATGGTGGTCGTCCTGCGCTACTGGGGGGATCTCCCGCTGGCCGAGATCGCCGATCGGTTGGGCATTCCGATCGGCACCGTCAAGTCACGTCACCACGCTGCCCTGCAGACGCTGCGTCGCCGCATAGAACCGGCGACAGGGGGCACCAAATGAGCGAATCAGACTTCGACATGGACGAGCGGCTGCGGCGGTTCGCCGCGAGCACCAGAACGCCGCCACTCCCCGCCGCGACGGCGGCCCTACCGTGGGCCGTCCAATCCGAGAGACCGCGGCGCAGCATTCTGGGTCGGCTTCGCGCGATCGACGCGGGTTGGGGCCGGGCCGGACGCGCTGCGTACGGGGCCGCGCGCATTGCGGCGACCCTGGCCGTGGCGTTCGGGCTTCTGTTCGCGGTTAGCCAGACTCGGACACGCGGGCCGTCCGCCGAGATCGTTCAGCCCGTGCCCTCGCCGCGGCAATCGCCGGCGGCAGGTGCGCCGTCCGGATCGGAGGTCGTGGTCCTGCCTACCAGCGGTGTTGTCGACGACGTCATGGCGGGCTACGTCACCGCGGGAATTCGGCAGGCTGAGTCGGACGGCGCCGCGGCCGTCGTGGTTCAGCTCGACACATTGGGCGGCAGCGAGAGCTCGATGAAGACAATCTACGAGCTCCTCGAGAACGCCACGATCCCGACGATCGTTTGGGTCGGGCCATCGGGCGCCAAAGCGGCCAGCGCCGGAACGTTTATCACCCTGTCGGCGAGCCTCGCCTACATGGCCGACGGCACGAATATCGGGGCCGCCTCGCCGGTAGCCGCAGGCGGTGGGGACCTGGCCGCCACCTACGGCCAGACCGAGGCCGACAAAGTCCTGAGCGACGCCGTGGCCACCATGCGCAGCATCGCCCAGCTGCGCCACCCGCTGGCCGTCGATTGGGCTGCCACCACGGTTACGAATGCCCAGTCCTATACGGCTCAGGAGGCAGTGACAGCCCACGGCATCAATGGCATCGCCGATAGCCTCGATCAGGTTCTCAGCCAGGCCGATGGCCAGATCGTGACCGTGAACGGCGCACAGGTGGTCGTCCACACGAAGGGCGCGTCGACTGTCACTATGGGTGAGGATTTCATCCAGTCGATTCTGCACGGGCTGGACGATCCGAACATAGCCTTCATCCTGCTCGTGATCGGGGTCCTGTGCGTCGCGGTCGAGTTCTTCCACCCGACGCTGGTCGTGGGCCTGCTCGGCGCATTTGCCCTTGTGCTTTCCTTCTACGGGTCCGGCAGCCTGCCGCTGAACGTCCTGGGCGTCGCCCTGGTGATACTCGGGATAGCCATGATCGTGCTCGAACCGAACCTGCCCACTCATGGCCTTCTGATGATGGGCGGCCTGATCAGCTTCGTCGTGGGCAGCGTGGCCTTCTACGGGTCGCCAGGTCCCTACCTGCCCACGGCCACGGTGGCGTGGCCGATCATCGCCACCATGGCTGCTGCCGCGGTGGCATACGGTCTCATCCTCGTCCGAACACTGCTGCGGATGAGACATCAGCCGGTGCCAGCTAACTCGGGAATGGTCGGCACCGTGGATGTCATCGGCATGACCGGGACCGTGGAGAAGGATCTGTCCCCGCTCGGAACCGTCTACGTCGCCCGCGAGGCGTGGACGGCCAGGCTGGCCGGAGCCGGAAGCGCCCCGCGGGGCACTGTGATCAAGGTCGTCCGGAAGGAGGGCCTCGTGCTGGTTGTCGAGCCAGTGGCGTAGGGATCGAGGAGGTCGAATCGCTGGGGACAAGCTCACCGGGCCGCACGGTGGTCGCCCGCTGGAACCGCCCATTTGGGCCGCAATGCTGCTGGAGGTATCGGGATGGATACGACCGGGACATCGGTTCTTCTGATAGTTGTAATCGTGGTGGCATTCCTGCTGATCGCGGTGGCCGCGCTCTCGGTCCGGATCGTGCCGCAGTGGGGGCAGATGGTCGTGTACCGCTGGGGCCAGACCAACAAGGGCCTGGTTCGAGAGCCGGGCCTTAGGTTCCTCGTTCCGATGGCCGACAAGGGCGTGCTCGTCGACCTGCGCGAGCAGTTCATCGAGGTGCCGCGCCAGACCGCGATTACCAAGGACAACGCGCCCCTTGGCGTCGACTTCCTGATCTACTGGAAGATCGTGGAGCCGCTCATGAGCCAGATCAACGTCAAGAATTTCGCCGGCGCCCTGCAGGGCGTGGCCGCCACTTCGCTGCGCTCGGTCATCGGCGACATTCCGCTCGACGACGTGCTCTCACAGCGGGAGAAGATCAACGAGACGCTGCGGCTCAAGCTCGACGAGGTCACCGAGCGGTGGGGCGGCAAGGTCACGACCGTCGAGATCCGCGAGATCCTGCCCCCGCCGGCGGTGCAGGAGGCGATGAACCGCCAGCTTTCCGCGGAGCGAACCCGCCGGGCGGTGATCACCGAGTCGGAAGGCACGCGCCAGGCCACCATCAATGTGGCCGAAGGCGACAAGCAGTCGGCCATCCTGCGCGCAGAGGGCGACCGGCAGGCGGCCATTCTGCGAGCTCAGGGCTTCAGCGAAGCGCTGAACACGATCTTCGGCGCCGCCAAGAACATCGACCAGAAGACGATGACTTTGCAGTACCTCGATGCCCTCAAGGCACTGGGCAGCGGGCCCGCGACCAAGTTCATCATTCCGCTCGAGTTCACGCAACTGCTCGGCCCCCTCGGAGCGATGGTGCAGTCTGGCATGCAGGCCGGAGATGCCGGCCCGTCCAAGCGCGGCTAGTTTCACCAACGCGGCCCCTGATCGGGGTGACCCTCCGCGCGAGGGCGGAGCTCCGGACAGGGCGAAATCTCCTTAACTGGGCGCCTCCCGGCCTATTCGGCGTAGTTCCGTTGGGGACTATGCCACCAGTCCGGGAGGCCGCCTATAATCAGCCCGTCCTGCAAGCGTCCCGGTTTTTTGGGGGCGGCTGTCCGCCACGGTACCGAATGCGCGCGTGCGTCCGTTACAACCAGGTGAGTCGATGGCCGTCAGGATCCTAGTAGTCGATGCCGACCCGACCGTCCAGCGGGCTCTGGGCAATGCTCTCACCCAAGCCGGGTACCAGGCCATCGCCCTGAGCGATGGCACCGAGGCCTTGCGGGTCGCCCGAACGGACAGGCCTGCCCTCGTCCTGATCGCGGCGAATCTTCCGGGCGTTGACGGATTCACGATCGTGAGCCGGCTTCGGATGGAAGACGGCCCTTCGACTCACACGCCCGTCATCCTGCTGCTCGCGGAGAACGAAGCAGAGCACCGCGGCAAGGCTCTCCGATCGGGCGCGGACGACTACCTGATCAAACCGTTCCATCCGGCCGAGCTGATGGCCCGCATGCGCAGCCTTCTGTCTCGATACGCGCCGGCCGATTCAGTTCCCATCCCAGCTCATCGCGCCGCTCCGGCGGCAACTTCCAGGCGCCGGGAGCCAGCCCGCGCGATCCTGTTCTACGGCGCCAAAGGCGGCGTCGGCACGACCACGATCGCGATCAACACGGCCATCGCCCTGCACAAGGAAATGGGCAAGAGGGTCTGCCTGATCGATGCCAATCTGCAGTTCGGCGACCATCGGGTCTTCATGGACCTGGGTTTGGACAAGATGAGCGTGGTCGATCTTGCAACGTCGCCGGGCTTCGATCTGGACCTGATCCGCCAGATTCTAATCAAACACGAATCGGGCATCGACTTGCTGCTCGCACCGCCTTCGCCGGAGACTGCCGAACTCGTCACGTCGGACCATCTGCCTGAGATCATCAACATGATGGCCGGCGATTTCGACTACATCGTTCTCGACGTGGACAAGCGGCTGGACGAAGTGAACCTGCGGATCATGGACGTCGTCCAGACGATCTTCGTCGTCATGACGGCGGACCTCCCGTGTCTGAAGAACGTCCGCCTGGTGCTCGAGACGATCGGCCATCTCGGGTATTCCGATGAAAAGGTGAAGCTGATCCTCAACCGCTCAAACGCGTTCACGGGCATCAACGTGAAGAACGCGGAGAGCGCTCTCAAGCGCCGCATCGACTATCAGATCGTGAACGAGTATCGCGCGGCCATCGGAGCTTTGAATAGCGGCGCCCCGTTCATGTACACCAAGTCAGACTCGGTGCTGGGCCGCGACATGCTCGAGTTCGTGAAGCAGATGGACAAAGACTTGACCGAGCATCCGACCGCCAAGAGCTCCCGGTAGGTCTGAGCTGCCAGGGCGGTAGCTGAGGGTCGGCGCCCCAGTGAAGCCCCGGATAAGCCGGAGTTGAGCCGGCCGGCGTAGCGTCGCCGACGTGCTTGCGTCGTTGCTTTCCGCCACTCTTCACGGTCTCGACGGCCGCATTGTTCGGGTCGAGGTCGATGTCGCTCCGGGGTTGCCTGGCTTCACGATCGTCGGGCTGGCGGACACGGCGTTGCAGGAGGCCAGAGAGCGGGTTCGGGGCGCTATTCGAAACAGCGGTTATGAGTACCCGCCGCGCCGTATCACGGTGAACTTGGCCCCGGCCGACCTGCGCAAGGGCGGCGCCTCACTCGATCTAGCGATAGCGCTCGGGATCATGGTCGGCTCGGAGCAGGTGAAGGCGACGGGTCGCTGGGCCGTGCTGGGCGAGCTATCGCTCGGCGGCGACCTGCGCCCGGTGCCAGGTCTGCTGCCCATGGTCGCCGCCCTGTCGCGGCGGCGAGTGAGGCGCGTGATCGTGCCGGCGGACGGTGCCGCCGAGGCGTCGCTCGCGGACGGCGTCGAGGTCATTCCGGCGGCAACTCTGGCTGAGGCGGCGATGCTCGTGCGCGCGAACCGGCGCGGGCACCCGCGGGCGACCCCGCCCCGCGTCGAACTGGCGGACTCCCTGGGCCTCGACCCAGACGGCGGGGTTGCGACCGGAGCGGCGGCGGGCCAGGCCTCCGCCGACGGGGGCGGCGGCCCGGACCTGGCTGAAGTCCGAGGCCAACTGGAGGCCCGTCGAGCTTTGGAGCTCGCGCTTGCGGGCGGCCACTGCCTGCTCATGATCGGTCCGCCCGGGTCGGGCAAGACGCTCCTGGCGAGGACGATTCCGGGATTGCTGCCCTCCCTCGATGACGAAGAATCGAAAGTTGCGACCATCATCGCTTCGGTCGCCGGCACGTCGCCGATCCGTGGCCTTATCCGGCGCCGACCATTCCGATCACCCCATCACACCATCTCCTATGCGGCCATGGTCGGGGGCGGTCCTCATCTCTCGCCGGGTGAGGTGACTTTGGCGCACGACGGGATTCTGTTTCTCGATGAGTTGCCGGAGTTTGACCGGGGAGCCCTGGAGGCGCTCCGCCAGCCGCTCGAGGACGGCCAGATAGCGATTGCGCGAGTGGGTAGGGCGGCGGTCTTCCCGTCCAGGTTCCAGCTCGTGGCGGCCATGAACCCGTGCCCGTGCGGCCATGCGGGCGAGGGCGACGGACGATGTCGCTGCCAGCCGGCGCTTGTCGATCGGTATGCCGGCCGTGTGTCGGGCCCGCTGCGCGATCGTATCGACCTGTGGGTCCATATG
>Ga0182021_10001111_pt1 | contig 30552 bp, 20 predicted proteins | sample 612E3MmetaG_FD_120493 | JGI IMG/M metagenome (GOLD analysis project Ga0182021, IMG submission 120493) | Permafrost microbial communities from Stordalen Mire, Sweden - 612E3M metaG (Illumina Assembly) | ecosystem: Environmental > Terrestrial > Soil > Wetlands > Permafrost | place: Sweden... | reverse complement strand
GGACCAGATCAGCATGCTCGACTGGCTCAACCAGAAGCGCCAGACGCCGCACGCCATCGACCGCTTCTGGCGGCAGGTGCTGGTCTCCGCCATCAACGAAGACCTGGACCGCATGGCGGCCATACACGGCTTCCAGGTGTTCTGGCTGGGCTTCCTGAGCAGTGCCGACGGCTACGAAATGGGAATTCCCAGCATCCCGCTGGGTCAACTGTACACGGCCGATGCGTGGCAGGGCATGCCCAACGTGCGCCTGCACCTACGGTCCACGGTGGAACGCATCGATGCCGGCGGCTTCTTCGTGGAGGGCAAGGCGCTGGCGGCCGACCGGTACATTTGCGCGCTGCCTTTCGAGAAACTGGCGGCCCTCGGCCTCGCGGCCCCGGACTTAGAGCATTCACCCATCACCGGCGTGCATCTGTGGTTTGACCGGGAAGTCACTACCCTGCCCCACGCCACCCTGCTCGAACGGACCATGCAATGGATGTTCAACAAAGACCGCGGCCGGTATCTTCAATTAGTGGTGAGCGCTTCGAGAGATCTGACGGCGCTCTCGCGGAAGGAGATCGTCGACATTGCCGTGGGCGATCTGCGCCTGTTCTTCCCGCGCGTCCATGACGCCAACCTGGTGAAGGCGCACGTGGTGAAGGAGCAGCGCGCCACCTTCTCGGCGGCGCCCGGGACCGAGCGTCTGCGGCCCGGGACGGAATCCTCGATTGGCAACCTGTTTATGGCCGGCGATTGGACTCGCAGCGGGTGGCCGGCCACCATGGAAGGCGCCGTGCGTAGTGGATACATGGCGGCGGAAGCGGTAGCCAGGACGGCGGAGAACTCGCCAGTGTACCTAATCGGTTAAACTGAAGCCTGCCCCACCAAGCAAGACAGTCCCGAAGGCAGCTACTGCGCGGTGCGTTTCAGGAGTTTGATTTCGAAGAGTTTGGGCCAGCGTTTGCCGGTGACGAAAAGGCGGTCGTTCTTGGCGTCGTAGGCGATGCCGTTGAGGACATCGGTCTGGCCGTTGCGGTCGCCGGGAGTCAGCAGACCGCGGCAATCGATCCAGCCGACCACTTTGCCGGTTTTGGGGTCGATGCGGACGATGCGCTCGGTCTGCCAGACGTTGGCGTAGATTTCGCCCTTCACCCATTCGAGCTCGTTCAATTCGGGCAGCGGGCGGCCATCCTCGGTGACGGTGATGCGGCCGGTTTCCTGAAGTGTCTCGGGATCCCAGAAACGCAGAGCGGGGGTGCCATCGCTCATGATGATGCGCTTGCCGTCGGTGGTGAGTCCCCAGCCTTCGCCGGGGTAGGAGAATTCGCCTTTCGGGGTGAAGGACGCGAGGTCGTAGAGGAAGCCCTTCTCCGACTTCCAGGTCAGTTCCAGCAGGCGGTCCTTCCAGACAACGATGCCTTCGCCGAAATACTGTCCCGGGAGGTCGCGTTTCTGTAGTACCTCGCCGGTCTCCAGCTTCACTTTGCGAATCGACGATTGCTCCCAGTCGCCGGTGCCCTCGTAGAGCACGCCGTCCAGGTAGAGTAGTCCCTGAGTAAACGCCATGGGGTCGTGCGGATAGGTATGCACAATCTGGTAGGTGTACTCGGGAATTCCGCCGGCTTGCGAAACCGGTCCGCAGGCGCAGCAGGCCAGCGCCGCAAAAAGAACAAGAGTCCGCATCCTCACCAGACCAGCGTAGCGCGAAAGCGGGGCACCCTACTAGAAGGGCAGATCTTTGGGCGCCTGGCGGAAGACCGCGGAGTTGACCAGGTACTTGTACGGATTGATCGGCGCACCGCCGACGTGCACTTCGTAGTGCAGGTGCGGCGCCGTGGTACGCCCGCTAGTGCCTACCAGGCCGATCATCTCGCCGCGATGCAGTTCCTGCCCGGCGTGAACCAGAATCTTGGACAAGTGCGCGTAATAGGTCTGGAAGCCGCCGCCATGATCGACGATCACCAGACGGCCATAGCCGCCCGACACCATTTCGGCCTGCACTACCACGCCATCGGCGGTGTTCCGCACGGTAGTGCCGGTGGGCGCGGTGATGTCCACACCCTTATGAAAAGAACCTTCCCCGGAGAACGGATCCGTGCGGCGGCCGAAGCCATCCATCAGGCGGCCGATCACGGGCCAGAGACTGGGCGGCGCCTTCAGTTCGCCGAAGCGGCGGGAGCGGTGATTGGCGATTCCCAGTTTGTCGGCGTTGATCAGGTAGTTGTATTCCTGAAGACTCTCCGCGAAACTCGGCACCATCTTGCCTTCGGAGGATATGTCCGACGGTCCTTCCAGTTTCTGTTTGATGCCGTACGCCACCGCGACTTCGCGGGCGTACAGTTGCAGGCTGGCCATCTGCACGTTGGTCTCGCTGACCACCTTCTGCAGATTCTGGTAACGCGCCCTCATGGCATCGGCTTCCGACTTCAGGGCATTGTAGTTGGCCACTTTCCACGCCATGCGCGCGTAGCTGGCCACGAAACCGAATGCGGAAAAACAACCGAGAAGAGCTAATCCGAGGACTGCATAAACCGCGGTATGAGGGATATGAACGCGCCGCAACCTGCCGTGTAACGAATGGGCCAACACGACTACAAAATATTCCTGCTTCATAGTCTCTCCGGCCGGACTCCCTTTTGGATTCGGGGCAGACGTACTCACCCCGGGGGCCCGGTGGGGCTATTCCTTACAAAAACTTCACCTTGGCGAATTCCAAACTGTAACAGCATCGATAGGCCGCTGTCAACCCCTATCGACTCGTTGCAAGTTATTGATATCTCTGGTATTGTTGCCTTTGACAGTGCCTGGACGACTGCCTGGAACTCTATTTTTGCGGAATTTGGTGGAGCGGCGCAGCCTGCTGTTCCAACTGGTGCGCCGCGATTTCGAGCAACGCTTCGTCGGCTCCGCCGTAGGTTGGATCTGGGGCCTTATCCAGCCCCTTGTCCTGCTGCTCAGTTGGGTGTTCGTTTTTCAGGTCTGCCTGGGCCAGAAGGCGCCGGCCGGCGAGCAGAAATTCGCGCTTTACATCTTCGCCGGCATGCTCCCGTGGCTGCTCTTCAGCGAAACCGTGCAGCGCTCGGCCCCTTGCCTCCTGGACCAGGCCAACCTGATCACCAAAACCGTTTTCCCGGCCGAAATCGTGCCGGTTTCCGTGTTCCTGTCGACCGTGATCAGCCATCTGTTGGCCGTAGCGTTGATGGTGGCCGCCGCCGCACTGTGGATCAACCAGATCAGTTTCTTTCTGGTGCTGCTGCCGCTCTACATGCTGACGGTGGGACTTTTCGCCGTGGGCATGGGTTGGATCGTGGCCAGTCTCCACGTCTTCCTGCGGGATACCGCGCAGGTGCTCAACGTGATTCTGACGTTCTGGTTCTGGGCCACGCCGATCTTCATCGAGGAAGCCAGGTTTCCACCGCAGGCGAGGTTCCTGCTGCGCGCCAACCCGCTCTATTACGCGGTGCGCTCCTATCGCGTCATTCTGCTGCATTCCACCATGCCGCGTTTCGAGGACCTGGCGATCTCGGCGGGGTTCGGAATCGGGGTGTTCGTGGTGGGGGGACTCTTCTTCCGCTACATGAAGCGCGGTTTCGCGGACGTTCTCTGAGGACGCTCTCTAATAGGGTGGGGGGCTGCCGCCTAGCTGCCGGCGAACTGGTTCGCGGCCGAGATCTGCGAGTTGCTCTTGCTCACGATTCCCTTAATCGACTCGCCGCCGATGCTGACTACTCCCGCAGTAATAAAGACGATGAAGAACAGCAGTAGCGTGTACTCGATCAGGTCCTGACCATCGTCCTGGCGCCACAAAGACCAGAGCAACCGCCGCATGCTCACCTCTAGGAACATTACAACCGATTATGCTTTGGTTATCAAGCAAAAAGCGGTAGCTATAGTACTGAATGGCGGATCATTAGCTCGCCATAATAACTATAGTTATCACTCGATCTATTACTCATGTTCCGCATCGATACTGTCCGCCGGGCGGAATGGCGGCGAACCGGGAAGGGAGCGCACCGCTCGGCCGTGCCGGCCCCCGGTATTGACCCACGTTTGTGAAACGAGGTGGGTGCCCCCCGAGCGCCTTCAGGCTTCTCCCTGGCGGCAAACCGCCGGGAGCTTGCTCACCAGCGCCGATCGAGTCGGACTCCCTATTTTGAGATGTTGGATCAAAATAGAAAGACCAGCACCTGCTTCGCAGGAACGCTCCTGAGCCATGATACCCCAAAAAGCCACCCGGCACCGACAGGATCGCGGCTATCTTCGGAAGACGAACCATTCGCTGGCGGCGAAGTTCAGAAGGGAGCACAGCGCGATGGCCATGCCGCTGGCCACGTAGTGATGGATGTGCAGGCTGCCCACAAAAAGCCGCATCAGGGCCAGGTTGCCGAGGATCGAAACGGCGCCGTTGCCGGCGTGGAAGCGCGCCAGCCGAAGCGCCACTCCGCGCGCCCCACCGCGCGGGAGATGCTTCCAGGTGTATCGTTCGTGCCACACGAAGTTGTGCAGCACGGCGGTTTCCACGGCCAGCGCGGTGGCCACCATATAGTTCAGATGGAGCGCGCTGAAGAGCACGGCGAAGGCGCCCATCTGCACCACGATGCCCAAGGCGCCGACCAGGTTGAATTTGAGCCAGCGGACGGCGAGCGGCTTCACTTCAGGCGCTCGGCCTCATAGAGCTGGCGCGTGTGCCGCACCGCCGCCCACACCAGCATCAGCGCCATGCCGGCGATTCCCACCGCGCCTCCGATGTCGAAGAGCAGCCACCTGTGTCCCAGCAGCCCGACCTGGGGCCGGTAGAACAGGGCGATGTTTCCGATACACAGAAGCAGGCGCAGTTCCGTGGGGCCGAAGCTCCAGAACGAGAGATGGAAGGTGCCGACGGTGTAAGTCGCAAGATAGACTTCGATGGAAAGCATGAAGTAGGCGATCAGCAGCCCGAGCGCGATGTTCAGGCTCATATATCCGCTCAGCCCGAGACCGCCGATCAGGAAGAACGTCCCGATGGCATCGGTAATGTGATCGACATAGAATCCATAGCGCGGGCGCAGGCGGTTGCGCACGCGCGCCAGGGTGCCATCCAGACTGTCGCCGAACCAGTTGACGGCCAGCGCCAGAATCACCGCGATGAGCGCGCGGCGGTCCCACCTGGCGGCCCAATAGCAGAGGCCCGCCACCAACATGGCGATGAAACCGAGCAGCGTGAGATGGTCGGAGTTGACCCACCCCGGCATACGGTGCGCCAGCCAGATCAGCGTCTTCTTCTCGACCGCGGCGAGCATGCTGAGCTGTTGGCGTTCGGCGTCCCGAAACGGCTGAGTAGCCATGAAATCACCATAGCTCTTAATCCGCCGTAGTGGAACGGAGGGCGCGCGATTTCTCTTGACAGCTTCCCCCTATCATGCTACTTTTGCAACATGCTGCTCCTTTTGCAGCATCAATGCCATGCGCAAGGACGGACATCGCAACCTGAGCCGGCGGGAGCGCCAGATCATGGACATCCTCTACCAGAGGGGACGCGCTACCGGGGCGGAGATCCACTCGGCGCTGCCCGATGCGCCCAGCTACTCGGCGGTGCGGGCGAAGCTCCGCGTGCTGGAGGAAAAGGGCCACGTGCGGCACCAGGAAGAGGCGCTGCGCTATGTCTACCTGCCGGTGGTGGCGCGCGATATGGCGCGCAAATCGGCGCTGCGCCACATGGTCTCGACGTTTTTCGCCGGCAGCGTGGAACAGACCGTGGCGGCGCTGCTGGATCTTTCGGCGGCCAATCTTGCCACCGAAGATTTGGAGCGCATTTCCCAAATGATCGAAGCGGCGAGGAAGCAAGGAGAACAACAATGATGTGGACGGATCTAGTGGTGCGCGGCACGCTGCTGCTGGCGGCTGGTTTTGCGGCGTCGCTTGCCTTGGGGCGGGCGTCCGCCGCGCTGCGGCATCTCGTCTGGACGGCGGCGTTCCTGGCGCTGCTGGCACTGCCTTTGGCGATGCGTCTGGCGCCCAGGATCGCGCTGGACGCCTGGCCGGCGGCGCCGGCGGCGCGGGCTCAGAGCGAAACCGTGGCCGTTGCACCGGCTTCGGCGCCGGTGCAACCGGAACCCGATGGGCAAACGCACTCATCCACCCGGGTGGGGAACGCGTACGCTCTGGGGCTCGGCGTGTACCTGGCCGGATTGCTGGTGGTGGCGGCGCGCTTTCTGGCCGGCGCCGTGCGTACAGCGCGGATGGTCCGGCTGGCGCGGCCGGCACCGTACGCCCAAGCGGTGGCGGATGCCATGCGCCGCACTCTCGGCATCGGCCTAGGGGTGCGCACTCTGGATAGCTCCGGCGCAGCCGTGCCCATGACCTGGGGCACGCTGCGCCCCGTCGTGCTGTTGCCGGAGGAAGCTCGCCACTGGCCGGCCGGGCGCCTGCACGCTGTGGTGCTGCATGAACTGATCCACGTGCGGCGGTACGACCTGGTGGCCCAGCTTGCCGCCCAGGCCGCCTGCTGCCTCTACTGGTTCCATCCTCTTGTATGGCTGGCGGCGAGAGAGCTTCGCAAGGAGCGCGAACGCGCCTGCGACGATGCCGTGCTCGCCGGCGGCGTGGCGGCCCCCGATTACGCCGGACACCTGTTGGAGTTGGCGCGCGTTCTGGTGGAGCGGCGCAGTCTGGCGGATGCTCCGGCCATGGCCGAGACCGGCGATTTGGAACAGCGCGTCCGCGCCGTGCTCGATGGCTCGCGCAATCGCAGGCCGCTGAGCCGCTGCCTGGCCGCAAGCGTGGCCGCGGTGGCTTGCGCGCTGCTGCTGCCCATGGCGCTGGTCACGCTGCACGCGCAATCTGGCGGCGGCACGCTCGCCGGAGTTGTCCAGGATGCCAGCCAAATGCGCGTCCCGGGCTGTGAGGTCCGCGTCAAGAACCTGGATGGCAAGAACGAGGAAGTCGCCCATGCCAGCGTCACCGGCGAGTTCGCCTTCGCCAACATTCCGGTGGGCCGCTACGCCATCGAAGCGCGGTCCAAAGGGTTCGCGGTGGGCAAGGCGGAAGTGCTGGTAGTGGCCGGCCAGCGCGTCGAGGCGCTGGTCACCCTGCAACTCGGCCAGATCTCGGAGACGATGACCATCCGCGGCGCCAGGCCGGCCCCCGTTGCGGGCACCCCCCCGCGGACGGTCAAGCCCATTCGCATTGCCGTGGGCGGCAATGTGCAACCGGCCAAACTGATCTGGCAGGTTAAGCCGGTAATTCCACCAGACCTGGAACTGAAATTGGACACCAGGGTCTTGCTGCGCGGCGTGATCTCGACCACCGGCGAGTTGCTGAATATCGAGCTGGTCAACAGCAGCGCGTCTCCGGCCCTGGCCCAGGCAGTGCTGGACGCGGTGCGGCAATGGCGCTATCAGCCGACCCTGCTCAACGGCAAGCCGGTGGAGGTGCAGACCGAAATCGCGGTGAACTTCGATCTGGATCAGTAGCCTGTCTTTTCGATTCGCGAGGGTGGACAGGCCGGGAGGCCTGTCCTACTTTTTGCGCACCTCCAGTTGCACGGGGCGCGCTACGGAGTTCACTTCGGGATCGTAGTATTCATAGACGCGCGATTGGAAGGTGCGCGCGCGAATCGGATACTTTGCCCGCAGCCGGAAGCGCAGCTCGACCGTGCCCCCCGCGCCGATGGAATCGAAGTAGAGAATCGCCTGCGTCGCGGTGAGGCTGAACTTCTCCAGGCGGCCGCCCTTGCGTCCGGCGGTCTTCTCCTGGAAGGACTGCAGGTCTTCACTGAGCAGGTCGAAGCCGGGAGGAATTCCCAGATCGACCATCACCATGTTGGCGACTTTGTTCAGATTGTTCTTCACGGTGGCGGTGGCGGTGGCGATATCGTCCTGCGCCAGGCGCGTGCGGTCGTAATTCACGGTGATGTTGAGCGGCTCGTTCACCGGCTTCTCGTCCCAGGGCACGAAGTGGCGTCCCACCACCTGGTAGGCCAGACTTCCCTTCCCCGTGAAGCGGAGTTCCACCGCATTGGCGCCCTTCGAATCGACGTTGGGGAGCGCGAACTGGTGGAGCAGGTCGTTGTTATCGGCGGTGAGCGTCAGCGTCTCGACGGACTTTCCGTTGAGGGTGATTTCCACCGTGCCGCGGACGTCGGCCGCGCCCTTTTCGGTGGATAGCAGGATGGCGCGCAACGCCATGATGGTGGCCTGCGTGTTGCCCCACGTGCCTTGGGCATCCTTCTTAGAGGCGATGTAGCCGAGCGCCTTGGATGCGGTGGTCGAAGCCCCACCCCACTTGAGCAGCGCCTGCGCGGCCAACCCGGTGGTTTCCACGCTGGCGCTGGCGCCGCGCGCGAAGACGCCGGTCTCCTCGGAGGTCCACCAGGCCTGTTCGTCCTTCTCGGTGCGCGCGTCCAACAGCAACCGCATGGCGCGGCCGGTGAACTCGCGATCCTTCCCATAGTCGGCGGCGAAATTGGCCACCACGGCCAACGTGTAAGTGTCCATTTTGGCGCTCATCTGCCGCTCGATATATTGCCGCGCCTTCTCCACCGACGGTCCCTGGTACCCCGTATTCTCCAGCGACCACGCGATGTACGCCGTGATGCGCAGTACGTCGGAGTTGTAGCGATTGGTGGCGCCTTCGTTGATGAAGCTGGTGTCGGGCTTCCAGCTTCCGTCGGCCTGCTGCTGCCCGGCGAGCCACTGCTGTGTGCGCTGGATCAGCTTCGGATCCACGTCGTACACCTTCGACATGTCGGAGAACTCCATCAGGCCGTAGGAGGTCAGGATCTTGTTGGCCGGCGGATCGCCAAACCACGAGAAACCGCCACCGCGAACTTCGAAGGTCAACAGCCGCTGGTAGCCATTGGCGATATAGCCCTCGGCCTTGGCGTGGACCTCGGGCGTCAGCTTCTTGGTGCGCTTCATATAGTCCAGCGCCAGCACGTTGGGGTAGGTGCTGGAAGAGGTCTGCTCGAAGCACCCGCCGGGCATGCGCAGGATGGCGTCCATGCCTTCGATCACCTGGCTGAGCGGGCCAGGGTACAAGCGCACGAAGATCTTGCCGGCGTCGGGGATGGCCGTGGGCGGGAAGATGACGTCGTGCCTCACCGTGCTCTCCAGGCGTCCGTTGAACACCAGGTTCCGCTCGCGCCCGTTGGGCACCACTTCGATTTCGCGCACCACGATGTCGGCGCGGTTGACGCCGCCCGCCAGGCGCGCCGAAAGCGTCAATTTGAATTTGCCGATGCGCTTGGCCTCCACGGTGAACTGCGCCCCGCCAACGCGGCCGGATTCCACCGCCACGTTCTTCGCGGCCACGTCGTCCACCAGGGCGAACCAATCGTCGGGCTTTAATTGGAGGCTCACGTCGCCGGCCGCGCCCGAGTAGTTGTAGGCCGCCACCGGGATGGAAACCCGGTCGCCTTGCGTCAGCGTGACCGGCAGGTCGAGATCGACGAAGAAATCCTGAAACACCTTCAGGCTGTTCGTGCCAGAGCCGAGCGCACCGTGGGTGGTGGAAGCGAGCATCGCCATGCGCCAGGTGGTGATGTTGTCCGCCATACGGATGACGATGCTGGCGCGGCCGTCGCGGCCGGTGACGATCTCCGGATTGATGTAGAGCGCCTCCGGGAAGTAGGAGCGCGTGTGCGCTTCGGCCGGTCCCACTGAGTCCTTCTCCTTCTTGGCGAGGGTCGCGGTGTTGAGATCCTTGCGATCCATCTCGGCCATCTTTGCCGAGGCGGCAGGGGCGGCAGCCATGGGGGGAGGGGGCGGAGGAGGTGCCATGAGCCTGCCGGCATCAAATTGGCGCGCGATGACTCCCCCCAGGACGCCGCCCGGCGCCCCGCCGGCGACGCCGAGGAAAGTTCCATCGGCGCGCACATTGCCGCCTATGGTGATGCGCGTCGGGACGGCCGCGACCACCACCGCTTCCGTCACCGCGCCGACGCTCAATACCGCGGCGAGCACCGCCCGGTCGCGCACTTTCAGCGTCACCGCGCGCGACGCGATTCTGAAGCCCGCCGACGACACGCGGAGCTGGTAGTCGCCCGCCGCCAGTCCCGCCAGCGTGAACTCGCCCGCGGCATTGGTGGTCGCCGTGCGCGCTGCGCCGGTAGCCGCTTCACGCGCCGTGATGGTGGCCCCCGCCACCGCCGCGCCGGTAGTATCCTTCACCGAGCCCGCCACCTCCGCACGGCCGTTGAAGGGACCGCGATCGTGCTCAATCTGTAGATCGATGGCCATGTCGCCAGAGACCGGCGGCCCCGCGATCTTGCGCGTGCTGACCTGCAGGTAGGTCATCAGATCGTCGCCGGTATCGAAGCGCTTATCCGGACCCGCGCTACGCACCAGGAAATACCCCTGTTGCCCACGCCATCCCGCGGACTGGACGCTCAGTGCGGTGCCCCAGGGATCGCGCACTTCCGCCTTCGCCGCCATCTTCGCCAGATCCCCCGCGTTGGGATTCTGCCGGTAGGCGCGCGTGAAGCTTTCCGCCATCTGTTGCACGCGCTCATGGAAGCGCACCGAATAGCGCGCGGCGTAATCCGCGAATTTGTCTTGCGGAACGGCGCGGCCCACTTCCGTTTCGAACTTGTTGCCGCTCCCCGTCTGCGTAGCCGCGAACAAGGCGCGGGCGGCCAGGTCGCGCTGGCCGGCCTGGGCGACGGGCACCGGCTCGACGATATCCGGCATGCCGATGGAATGGATTTCATAGCGCGGCTTCAACACCTCCTGCTCCAGGTAGAAGAAGACCTTGGCGAACCCCGGCCGCTTTTCGGCCAGCGCGAAGACGGCCTCATCCACGATCTGTAGCCCGAGCGCGGCCTGCACCCCTTCGCCCTTGGAGCCGGTGACGCGGAAACGTATGCGGGCCTCGTCGCCGGGCTTATAGACCGCGGCATCGGCCGTGGCTTCGACCTTGAGTTCGTCGGCTGGTTGCACGAAGACCAGCCGGTGGTCGCCCACGGGGCGCGCATCGCGTCCGAAGAGATAGGCGCTGAAATCCACCGTGCCCGCCAGATCCGGCGTGGCCGCGAGCGTCAACTCCGCCGCGCCGTTGGTCAGGTCCAGGTCGCGCGTCAGCACCGTCTGCCCGTTCTTCACCACATCGATGTACGCCGTGCCGCGCGCTTTGGTCGAGAAAACCTTCAGCAGAATGCGGTCGCCGGCGCGATACACGGCGCGTTCCGTGCGTAGAAGAATCTGCTCTTCGCCCTGGCGAAGTTCCAGCGGCACCGTGCTGGACACGCGGTTGCCCTCGGCATCGCTGGCCTCCACCTGGAGCGCCGTGGTATCGGCGGCGGCCCGTATGCGGACCACGGCCACCCCGCCCGCATCGGTGGCAGCGACCTGGTTGGCGTTGCCCGCGGCATGGATGGTCAACTTAGCGGCCGCCGGCGTCCCGTCGGGGTAAGAGGCCAGCACGAACACCTGGTTCTCCAGATTGGGAATCAGCGTGCCGCCCTCCGGGATGGCGGTCAGAATGAGCGGGCTCTGGCTGACCGTAATGGGCTCCCCGCGTGTCTCGGCATGGCCGGCCGAATCCTTCACGGTGGCCTCAATCAGCACACGGGCGGTGCCATGATTCAGCGGCAGTCCGGCGAAGTAGGCGGGCAATGTGAGGTCGAACTTGTAGGCGCCATCGGCGTCCGTCTTGCCCTGCGCCGAGCCCGCATCGGCCATCGCCACATCCATCGCCGACCCCTTGACAACGATCTCCGCGCCGTCCACCGGCTTGCCGAAAAAGTAATTGGCGCGGACCGTTCCGGTGACGTGGTCGCCGGGGCGATAGCCGCGCCTGGTGTGCGCGTCCTTGCCGGCGAGCTCCACCGCCACCTTGAATTTCGGCAGCACATAGCGCTCCACGTTGAGCGCCATCTCCGCCGTATTGGCCGCGCCGCCCTGGCCAGCGTCCATCAGGGCTCTCAAATGATAGGTGCCCAGGTTGACTTCGTCGGCCAGGCCAAACTCCGCCGACGCGACGCCATACTGGTCGGTCTGGGTGAGCTTCTTAAAGACCTTGTTGCCGCGCGAATCCTCCACTTCCAGCGTCAGCTTGCGGCGCGCCGTGGCCGCGTGACTGGCGCGATCCAGCGCCAGGGCGCGCACGTGGATGGTCTGGCCGGGCTGGTAGATCGGCTTCTCCGTGGTCAGCATGATTGCCGCCTTCTCTTCCAGCCGCACCTGCTGGGTGAACTCGGTGGAGCCGATGGGCGTGTCCACCACGTAGCGCATGGGATAACTGCCGGCTAGTCCAGCGGGAAAGCGGAACTGCGCCTCGGTGGTGCCGCGCCGGTTCAACGGCCCGGTGAACAGCACGCGAGGACGATCGGCGGGAGCCATCAGTTCGATGCGCACGGTTCCGTTCCCGGCGACGACCGCGTTCTTCGAATCGGTGACGATGACGCGGACGGCTGCCGCTCCCCCGGTCAAATACGATTGCTGCCCCAGGATATGGACTACCGGCGTGCGCAAAATCTCCGAAATGGACTCCGTTCCCTCGGCCGCCGCGTCCTTTTGGTCGGCGTATATGAAGCGATAGCGGACGCGGTGCCACACCAGGTCGTCGAGGGAGGGAGTCTTGGCGAGCGGGATCTCCTCGCGCCACGACCCCGCGGCCCCGGCGACGTCGACATGCCGCTGGGCGCGCCCCAGGACGCCGTCCTCGGGGTCCAGCACTTCCACGGTGAGCTCGCCCGCGCCGGGGTGCAGACCGTGGAAAGCAATGGCGACGCGCAGCGTGCCCCCGGTGTAAGTGGCCACGGCTCGATCGCCGGGCGCCGCCTGGGCGTTGTCGAGGGATTGGAGGATGAGCGCGGCGGCGATGGTCGACAATGCCGCCACAAAGAAAAAGGACTTCGACGTCTTGTTCATAGAAGGGCTCCGTCCGTACCGGGCATGGGTCGGCGTCTGGAGGATTGGACCGCGAAAGCTTGCAAAGAGTTCCCGGCGCTCGAACCATGTCGCAAGTGGAATGCCGCCGGCGCCGGGTTCCTTTCAAGCTCATCCCAACTCATCAGGCTGCTGCATCTGCATCCGTGGAGCGGCCTTTCAGGCTGCCACGTCGGCGTCCTTGCCGACGTTCCGTGCCGCCCCACGATTCTGTCCCACTTTGTCTCCACTCTTTGGGGGCATGGCGCGTCATACCAACAGAATCCATGCGCAAGTCTCTGTTGCTCCTGCTCGCGGGCGGCGCGCTTCAGGCCGCCATCATCAAAGGGTCGGTGGTGGAAAACCAGACCGGGAAGGCGCTGGCGCGCACCCTGGTCTCCATACAGCCGGTGCCCGGCAGCGCCGGCCCCACCGCGACGGCGCGCACCAATACCTACGGTATGTTCGAGTTCATCGACCTGCCGAGCGGCGCGTACCTGATCCATGCCGCGCGCCGCGGCTTCATGACGGCGCAGTACGGCCAGAAGAATTGGCGGGCGGCCGGCCAGCCGGTGGTGCTTGACCAGGACCAGTCCACCTTCCTGAGCATTCGCCTGCCGCGCTTCTCTTCCATTTCCGGCGCCATCGTGGACGAAAACGACGTCGGCCTGCCGGAGCACGAGGTGGTGGCGATGAGCAATACGCGCCCGCCGCGCGTGATGGCGAAGGCGCAGGCCGACGACCGGGGCATGTTCCGCATCGCCGGGCTCGACCCCGGCACGTACCTGGTTCGCACGCTGGCACGCACCTACGAGGACGGCGGATACCTGCCCACCTTCTACCGCGAAACCACCCGCGTGGACGAGGCCGGGATGGTGGACACGCTGCCGGACCGGGAGACCACCGACATCCGGGTCCGGCCCTTTCCCGGCAAGCTGTACACCATCTCGGGGACCGTCATGACTAACCCTCAGGGAAGCGTCGCAACCGTGACTCTTGCTTCCGACGTGGGCCGTGAAACCCTTACCACAGCCGCCGCCTTCCAGTTCGTCTCCAAGGCGCCCGGCCCTTACGAGATCTTGGTCGAGCAGCAACCCGACCGCCGCGGACCGATGGGCGCCTACGTCCCGCTCGCACTGGAACGCGACATGACCGGCATGCGCATCAACGTGCTGCCCATGGCCAGCGTGTTCTTCGACCTCGAAAACACGCAAGGGGGGCGCATCACGGACCTCAGCGCCATCAAAGTGCTGGTGCGCCGCATCGACCTGGCGGGCGAAGGGCCGGCGGAAACGCTGCGCCTGAACAACGGCGCGGGACAACTAGTGCAGGGAAGATGGCAACTGATGCTGGCGCCCTCGGCGGCGTATGTGGCGGCCGATTTTCGCGGGCCCCGCGGCGAGCGCCCGGAGGGCAGCCGCGCCGATGGCTGGAATGAGATCGCGGTGAACAACAGTTGCAGTGTGCGCATCGTGGTTTCCAACAAGCCCGGCGGCGTACACGGCACGGTGATTATGGGCGCCCACGAGCCGGCGGGCGGCGTGCCAGTCTTTCTGGAAGCGTACGATGAAGTTACTCACAAACGCGTGGTCGACTTACACACGACGCGCACCGACTTGCGCGGGCAGTATAACTTCGTGGGCCTGGCGCCCGGCACTTACCGCCTGGTAAGTACGTTCGAGTATCAAGCCCCCGTGACCGGAGATATCGACACCATGAGTCCGCGGGTCTTCCAGGTGGAGGAAGGGCGCGATCGGCAGCAGGACTTGGACGTGTGGGTGATTCGGTAGGCGGAGGTGATGTCCCGCACACAGTACACCGAAGTTAGCAAGTGTCCCCGTTTGGAATCAACAGCGCAGCATTAGTTCGGACTCAACACAAACACCCACTTAGCGGGATAATCGGAAAGAAAGTAGATCCAGGGCTGAAGGAACTGTCGAAGGCGCAGCGGAATTCTCTTGACGGTCCGAGTTTCAAACCCTATTATCATGTTGTAGCTTCAGTTCCTGGCAGTACTGGAACGAAGCCGCCTGCGGTGACGGGGGGGTTATGTTCAATTGCTTGGCACTCGTACGGTATTTGGCCAATATGCGGCGGCACCGTTTCCGGTTTGTGGCGATTGCCGCGTGCCTGTTCGTTTTGGACGCGTCGTCCAACCTGAGCGCGCAGAGTTGCACCAGGCCCGCGACCGAGGGTTCGGACTGCGACTGTAATGCAACCATCAATCCTGGAGCGTGCAGCCTCTGCTGGAATGCCGCCCTCGGGGATGCACTGGCATGTGCAATCACCGGACGCTGCACGCTGGCAGACGTCTACGGGCGTCTCAATCAGTGTCTGGACGGCATGGCGGCGACGCCCCCGGCACCGCCAACCCCGGTCAGCCAGCCCGGTCTTTGCGAGGGCGAGGGTGCAGGCGCCTGCGAGATAACGTTTCTCGATCCGGTGAACGCGCTACAGAATGGGAATGCGATTCTCACCGATCCTGCCACGTTGGCAACATTGGGTAAGCCCGTGATCGCAATTGCGGCGGACAGCGCGTCGCGCGTAGTCCTCCGAATTCGCGCCGGCACCGTCGGTGATAAGATTGACATCACCCTTAATGGCGATGGCAGCCTGTCCACCGTTGGAGGCACGGAGAATTCCTTGTATCTATCACAACTGACAGCGGTGGACACTGGCGAATATCCCATGACGTTCGCAGTTTATCGCGCGCCTTCCAACTTCTCGCGCGGGGCTCCGAGCAATGACGACAACATCGATCAGCGAAGCGTCTCATTTCACGTTCGTTTCCCTGATGGCACGACGGTCGACACGCCTCTGACGATCCTGCGCCCGCCGGTCGTACTGGTGCACGGTGCATGGGGCGACGAGTCGGACTGGGCCACATTCACGCCCCTGATCAGCGATCCATTGCGGAATTTCTTCGTCCGGCGCGCTAACTACAACTACGACCTGCACGGTGCGATCACAACCAGCACGCCCGGCTATACACCAGCCCTACTCAAAAAAGCCAGAGGAAACGCGCTGGGCTTCGATTTCGCTGCCCCCATCGTATTGGAGGAAATCGACACAGCGATAGTCGAGTTCCGTCAGACCAGGAACGCCGCGGCTGCGCAAGCCGACGTCATCGCTCATAGCATGGGTGGCACCGTTTCGCGTGCGCTTGTAAACCTACTGCGGTACCCCGGGCACGACTCGTTTGGCGCTGGCTACATTCACAAACTCATCACTTTCGGAACGCCGCACCTGGGAAGTCCGCTGGCCGCCGATTTGACCCAAGGCAACGTCTGTGTTAGGACCTTCTTTGCGGAGCACGAGCACATCGCTCTCTATGCCGTCTCACTCCCTGGTCCGCCGAGCCCGAACGGATGTGGGATTTATACCACACTCTGGTGCGGCGGTTCAGGCGATCTTCAGCCCGGAAGCGACGCGCTTGGCAGGATCCAAAATGGCAGCGGCCCGACCGTTCCAGCCGCTCTGATAGCGGGGATCACTGCGCAAGCCAATGTGGCCAGTTTAGACAATAGTCTAAGCGTGGCTGGCTATCTCCGTTCGCGCTGCGCAAACGATCCAGTTGCACAAAGGTTCACGGCGCAAGGTTGGCGAACGGAATTTGGTGAGGACAATGATGGAATCGTGTCGCAGACAAGCCAACTAGCGGGCTTCACTGCAACGCCTGTCGGCCTGAACCCGGTACCCGGCGTGATCCATTCGGCTGGACTCGAAGGAGGCCGCTTCGGCCTCGGGTTCACCGGCCCGAGTGAACAGGCTTCCGCCACCAGCATAGCTGGTATTCAGGATTTGGTCATCCGGTTTCTAAATGAGCAGATGAACGGTGCGGACTTCTACCAGTTGCACTAGGTTTGATCCTATGAAAGTGGGACCGAGGTGCACAATATGCTGAACGTTATCGCATCGAGGGTGGCTTCCACATGCGTACTGCCTCTGGCGCTTATCGTATCCAGCGGCCTCCTGACGCCGCAAACTCTCAGGATCACGGAACCGAAGGACGGCACGGTGGTTAACACCGGCCAGGTGCTGACGGTGGTGGTGGATGCTTCGCCGCCGTTCGCATTCCAGGAAGTCATCATCGTTGGGCCATCTGCGATCGGTTTCAGTCAGACTCTTCGCTCGCCGCCTTATCGGTTTTCCCTGTTGATTCCGCTAGGCACACGGCCGCGCCGGTATAGCCTCTTTGCCGACGGCACAACAGAACCTGGGAAAGGCGCTGCCTCCGATCCGGTTGAGATTCAGGTTGAGCGGCCAGATCGCCCGCTTAAACTGACCGCTAAACCCGCGGTCCTGGATTTCATGTCCGTCGGCCACAATGATCCGATTACCGCAGTGGGACAGTTCGCGGACGTAGGTGAACTCGATCTCCGCGAATCGACGCGTATCAAATACGTCTCCGATAACCCGAGAGTTGCGAAGGTGACTCAGGAAGGCCTGGTGACCGCTACCGGACCAGGTTCAGCGAATGTCACCCTAGAGTATAACGGAACGTCCGTGGTTGTTCCTGTGACCGTCAGAAAGCCCCCAGTCGCAAGATAGATGCGAGAAAGAGGATCTCATAATGAGCCGAAGATTGAGTGAAGCGCCTGTGCACGCTCTCGCCCTGGTGGTGCTTTTCTGCGCCGCAGGTAGCGGTCTGCACGCACAGACCCTTCAGATTACTTCGCCCGCGGACGGTACCATTGTCAACCCTGGACAGGTCGTGACAGTGACTGTCGCGGCATCTCCTGCCTCGGTCTTCCAGGAGGTTATCATCGTTGGGGGCGCCTCGATCGGCTTCAGTCAGACTCTTACGGCGCCCCCTTACGAGTTCTCGATTCAAATTCCTTCAGACATCCGTCCGCGCCGATACACGCTTACTGCGGACGGCACCACGGTACCTGGCCAGGGAGCCGCTTCCGATCCCATTACTCTCGTGGTCGAACGGTCCGACAATCCGGTGACTCTGAGCACCGAGCCGAGGCTGATGCGTTTTCACTTGGCAGGGGATCAGTGTCCCCTACGGGTAGTCGGAACGTTCCCGGATGGTTCTTTGGTGGACGTACAAGAATCCACTTATATTACATACCAATCCGACGCGCCGGGTGTGGCCACCGTGGATATCGATGGCCATGTGGCCGCTGTCGCACCCGGCTCAGCGAATATCGTGGCGACATATGCTGGCGTCTCAGCCACGATCCCTGTCACGGTTGCGCCGTCCGTAACCATCGTACCCGTGGTCGCTTCGCTCTACATATCCCGGAATAAGAGGTTCATCGCCCAGTTGAACCTGCCACCGAACCTCGACCAATCCGTCATTTGGTCGACTAATCCAGGTCTGGGCAGCATCGACCAAACCGGCCTATACACGGCACCCTCATCGCTTTCGTCTTGGCAGACGGTCACCGTCACCGCTACGAGCGTAGCGGATCCTACGAAAAGCGCGTCCGCCACAGTCTACGTATTCCCGCCGGTGTCGATAGCGGTCGCTCCTTTGGCCGCGAGCCTGAGCGCCGGCAGAACTCAGGACTTCATTGCCACCGTGGCGAACGGCAGTAAGTATGTGATTTGGTCGATCACGCCGGACGGAGTGGGCACTATTTATGCTCATGACGCGCCCAATCCGGATAACCCATACGTTCCTTATCAAGGCGTGACCTATTACGCCCCTGGCCTCATCTCTTCCCCGCAGACCGTGACAGTCACCGCGACCAGCGTCTGGGACAACAGCAAAAAGGCGCTGTCTCACGTCACGCTTGTGCCGTCCGTCGCTGTGTCGGTCGGTCCAGCCAACGCCATAGTCTATGCCTTCCAGACCCTACAGTTCACGGCCACCGTCAATTACGGCTCGGACGGGACGGTGAGTTGGTCCCTGAATCCGAACGTCGGTACCATCAGCGCGACCGGCCTGTATACCGCGCCCGCGATGGTTACCCACCCCCAGACGGTCAGCGTGATTGCTACGGGTCCGGACATCGGAGCGGGGCCAAATTCCGGAGTTGCCACAGTCACACTCACACCCCGGATATCAACGTCGATCACGGCGCCCACCGGCCTGAACGCCAGCGTCGTCTCGAATTCGGAAATCGACCTCTCCTGGTCGGGCTCGACTGAACCGGGTGGCACGATTGCGGGCTACGATGTCTTCCATAATGGCACATGGGTGGGCTCTACGACTGGCACCAGTTTCGCGGACCTTGGCCTGATTGCGTCCACCTCCTACACATATACCGTCGCCGCCTATGACACAATTGGAAACTCATCCGCACTATCTCCCAGCGTCACGGCCGCAACGCTCGTCGGCAATTTGCCGAATTTGGTGGCCTACTATAACTTCAACGAAGGGGCGGGCACCGTCCTGCATGATCTCTCGGGGAAAGGCAACAACGGCACGATTGGTACCGCTACCTGGGCGAACCCAGGGAAGTTCGGCGGCGCTCTTCTATTTGACGGCAGCAACGGCAGCAACGTCACGGTACCCAGTTCTGCTTCACTCAACCTCGGCACGGGTATGACCCTGGAAGCCTGGGTGAACCCGGCTGCCGGTGGTTGCATCTACGACCGTGCTTGCGGTGACGTGATTATGAAATACCAGGAATATGACCCGGCTTTCGATCAGACGAATCTCAGCTACGGGCTCTTCATAGTCAATTACATCGTCGGGGCTGCGTCCACCACCAGCGGATCGCAAAACTCTGCTACCGGCGCTAACGACCTCCCACTCAACGCTTGGGCGCATCTGGCCACAACCTACGATGGGACGTCTCAGCGCCTCTACGTAAATGGTGCCTTGGCCAACGATGCCGTGCCTCTGTCCGGCACGCTCCTTGCGGGAACGCTACCGCTGTTCATCGGGGGCGGGACGATCTACGACTTGCGCCAGTTCAGGGGCAAGATCGATGAAGTGCGCATCTACAATCGCGCGCTCAGCCAGACGGAGATCCTGAATGACATGGTGGGGGCGGCAACTCCTACACTGACGTCTGTCAGTCCCACGACCGGCGTCCAAGGCACTGCCGTCCCTGTGACCCTCACGGGTACGAACTTCGTGGCCGGAGCGACGGTAGGGGTCAGCAATCCGGGGATCACGGTGGGCAGCGTGACTGTGGTCAGCGCGACGCAGATTACGGCCACGTTCACTATCGCCGCGAATGCCGCCGTCGGTACCGCGAACGTCACGGTGACCACAAGCGCCGGAACCAGCGGCACCGTGGCGTTCATCGTGAATCCACCCGCACCGACGCTGAGCACCATCGCTCCCACGAGCGGCGTCCAGGGCGCCGCTGTCCCGGTGACCCTCACCGGCACGAACTTCGTCACAGGAGCGACGGTGGCGGTGACCAATCCTGGAATCACGGTGGCCAGTGTGACCGTAGTCGGCGCCACGCAGATCACCGCCACCTTCACCATCGCCGCCAACGCCGCGCCCGGACCGGCGAGCGTCACGGTGACCACCAGCGGAGGCACCAGCGCACCGGCGACCTTCACGGTGGTGAGCGCGGCTGAAGTGATCTCTACGCCGGCAACGCCAACCGGTCCCGTGACCGGCGTATCCGGCACTCTTTATGGGTTTGCCGCGAGCGGCTCGAGCTCCAGTCTGGGACACGCCGTTCAGTACTCGTTCAGTTGGGGTGACGGTACTTACTCCGGATGGACACCATCAGGCGTGACCTCTTCATCCCACAGATGGACAGCCCCAGGCACCTACACAGTTACCGTCCAGGCGCGTTGTACGATTGACACGGCCGTAACTTCCAGTTACTCCGCCGGATTGGCCATCACCATCACCAGCGAATCGATCTCCGTGCCCACCACGCCGTCGGGGCCTGGCTCGGTGGTAACCGGGACTTCTTACACTTATTCGACCGGAGGGTCCGTGTCTTCGCTGGGACACCAGATTCATTACCTACTGATCTGGGGCGACGGCTCCATTTCGGGCTGGCTACCGGTCGGCACAACCAGCGCTTCCCATACCTTTTTTGGACCAGGGACTTGGGTGGTCATCGCCAGAGCGGCATGCACCACCGATACCCAAGTCTTTTCTCCCGATTCGGCAGCATTCACGGTCAGCGTCCTGGCCGATAAGACCATCTCCGCGCCGTCCGCGCCGAGCGGTCCGGTGACAGGAAGCTCAGGGACAAGTTACACGTACTCCACCGGGGGCGCCGTTTCCAGCACGGGGAGCGCGGTGGTGTACCTGTTCGACTGGGGAGACGGGAAGAAATCGGGGTGGCTGGCAGCGGGCGTTACCACGGCCGCGCATACATGGGCTTCGCCAGGTTCCTACGCGGTGACGGCGTCTGCGGCGGATGCAACGGACGTGCTGATACAATCGAGCGCGTCCAGTGCGCTCACGGTGACTATGGCGGCGCCCTAACGGCCCAGAGAACGGCCTTACGCCACTCACAAACTCCGCAAACTGAAGCCGCCATCGACGTTGAGGATCTGCCCCGTGGAGTAATCGAGCAGCCCGTCGGCGATGGCGCGGACGGCTTTGGCGACATCGCTGCCCTCGCCCATGCGGCGCTGCGGGAGCAGGCCGGCGGCGATCTTCTCGTCGTACGCCTTTTCCACTTTGGCGATCATGTCGGTCCGGATGATGCCCGGCCGGATCTCGAACACCTTGATGCCCACCTCCGCCAGGCGCTGCGCGTAGAGCGCCACGGTCATGCTGAGGGCCGCCTTGGAAATGCAATACTCGCCGCGGTTGACGCTGGCGGTGTAGGCGGAGATGGAGGTCACGAAGACGATGCGGCCGGCACTGCCCTCAGCGGCCTCCGTCATCCAGCGCGCCGCCTGCTGGGTGAGGAAGTGGGGGCCCTTGAGGTTGGTCGAAATCAGCTCGTCGAAGCTCTCTTCGGTAGCCTCCAGCAGATCGCGGCGCTCGCGCGGGGCCATGCCGGCGTTGTTGACCAGCAGGTCGAGCTTCTTGAAGCGCTGCCGGGCGAAGGCGAGCAGCGCGGCGCGATCCTCGCGGCTCGAGATCTCGCACTGAAAGATCTCGCAGCCGGTCGCCTCGCTCAAGGCATCCGCCGCGTCCTTGCGCCCGCGGTAGGTGGCAATCACGCGGTGGGTTCTGGCCAACTCCGTGACGATGGCGCGGCCGATTCCACGGCTGCCGCCGGTAACAATCGCTGTGGGTCGATGCATCAGAAATGGGCCGGGTTGTCGAGCACGAAAGTGAGCCGCGTTTCGGAGGGAATGCGCACGCGCTGCCCGCCCAGGATCACCTGCGAACCGGCGCCCGCCGCCGCGCCCGCGCCGGCGCCGATGGCCGCGCCTTTACCTCCGCCGGCGATAGCCCCGATGACGGCGCCCGCCGCCGCCGCGCCGCCCGCCACCTTCGCCGTCTTCTCGCCCTGCGAGCCGCTTTCCCGATTGATGTTCTGCGTCTCGATCTCCACGTAGTGCCCGTTGATGCGGACCGATTGCAGCGCCAGCGTGAGCTCGGCGTGGCCGGTGAGCTTGCCGGAATCCTTGGCTTCCACCAGTTTGACCACCGCGTCGGCGCCGCGCGGGATCACAGTCTGGCCGTCCACCATCACCGCCTGATCCATGCTGGCGCGGAAAGTCTGGCCCACCCGGTTGGTCTGGGAATCCACCGATTCGATCATGCGGATCACCAGGTTGGTGCCGGCGGGAAGCGTGCCGATGCCTGCCACGGGTGGCGGGGAAGACGGCGTGGAAGACGGCGCCGAATCGTCGGGACGCATCACGTTCTCCGGGTTGCGGCGCAGGATCGGGCGGTCCGGGTCCGCGTCCGCGTCGGAACTTGCGCTCGGGTCGGCTCTTCGCAGGGTGGGCCCGCTACTGGAGTCGGAACTCGAACTGGAGGGGGCCCTTCGCAGCGTGGGCCGGCTGGAAGATCGGCCTGAGTCCCGGTTCGAGCTGTCGCTAGAGCTGGAATCGCCAAACTCGATGCGCAGGATATCGGCGACGTCGATGGTCCGCACGTTGACGCCATCGTCGACGCGCACCGTGCGGGCGGTGCCGCCGAGATAGGTCCCACTGATCGCGCGGCCGCTTTTCAGCGTGATGGTGTCGGCGAACCCGAGAGTGGCACAGACTAAAGCGATTCCGGCAAAAAACAGGCGCATAAGCCTCCCCTTGGATTTCTTCACTACATTGTACGACGCGTGAAGTGCCCGAGAGGTTTACGCCCGATTCGCCCCCAGATGGACCGTCTTGGCGAAGCTGCGTCCGCGCTCCAGGCCCTCCCGATAGAGCTGCCCGCGCTGCGCGTTGGATGGCGCGCCGTCATGCACGTGGACGTATTCCAGGCCCTTGCCGGCCAGGTAGGTGCCGGCGTAGGCGATGGCGCCTTTGGGAATCAGACCGCCGCCCAGCGGGATGTGGCCCACCAGCTCGCGCGCCAGCGCGCGCCACCCGAAGGCGCCGCCGGCAATCGTCAGCACCGCGCTCTTCTGCTTGCCCAGGCCGACCGGCTTGCCGCACGCGGCGGCAATCTGAAACGCCATGCGGACTTGATTGACGGTGAGGAAGGCGGTATCGGAAGCGAACTCGCCGAACACCCAGGGGATTTCGATCATGCTCGGCACCACGTTGGGCAGGGCCGAGGCGATGGCGAACAAGGCGTTCTCGCGCGACACCATCTGGATGATGCGCTCCACCACCAGGCGGCGGAAGGGCAGGAACTGGCGCCCCAGCGCGAGGTCCAGATCTCCTTTATCCTTCAGGATCTCCGCGCAGGTGGCCTCGGCGTCGCCGCGATCGAAGCTGTACGCGCCCTCCGGACAGGGAAGGCCGGGTTCGTAGAGCACGATATCCACGCTGGCGGGCACTTCGGCATCGTTGGCGCGGTGCACCTGGGTCAACCGCCGCCGCCACTCCTGTCGCGGCAGCGTGGAGGGCACCAGGAACTCCTCCATCTCCGCATAAGCGCCGCTGCTGTCGGCCACCAGCCCGAAATGCAGGGGTAGTTCGGCCTGTTTGCGGATGTCGTCCGCGCTCAGCAGCGAGAAGGCGGACTTGGCATGTTTGAGAGCTTTGAACATAGAGGTCACTGGGGACGCTGCGCGCCGTTGAGGCGGAACATGACGTGCAGCCCCTTACGCCATTCTACCGCCAGGCCGACGCGCGCCACTTCGATGCCAGGTGCGAAAAAGCCCAGTAGGGTCTCCGTGGTGGGGTGGAATTCGAGCGACGGCGAGACCAGCAACAGGCGCGGCGCATCCCCTCGCAGCTCGATACCGGGAAAATAGCCGTTGGCGGAAAACTCGCCGCGATCCAGGTGCCACTTGACGCGCACCCAATAGTCGAGCGCCTGTAGCGGGAGGTGGAGATCGGCGCTGGCCTTCAGTTCCACCACGGTGAGCCGGCCGTTGAAATCCACCGCCAGCAGATCGAGGACGCCGCGCTCGCCGGCGGCGAAGGCGGGCACCTGTCCGTAGATGGGATCGCGGCGCAAGGTGGCATCGAGGGTTTCGATTTGGGCGCGCGCCACCGATTCCAGCCAGGCTTCCGGGTACTGGCGGTAGAGCGGGTGCCCGGTATCGGCGCCGGCCGACCGCGCGCGATCCAGCTCTTCGGCGAGGCGGGCGATTTCCGGGGCGTGATGCGGGCGCGCCGGGCGGCGTTCGCCGAGTCCGAAGAAGAGGTCGTTTCCCGAGAGTTCGGCGAACTCGATGCCGCGCACGCGCAGGCTGGTGCGTCCATCGTGTTTGGCGATGCGCTCCACGCCGGGAAGGGCGGCGATCTGCTGCCAGGGTTCGGCGAGGTTGGGCGCCGGGCGGCGGCAGGGTTCGAGGCGGGTATCGAGGTTGCCGTAATCGCGCGGTTCGGCGCGCAGCAGGACGCCATCGCTGGTGTAAGTGAAGATCTCGAAGCGGGCGGACTGGGGATCCAGGCAGAGGACGCGCAGCGCGGCGGCGCGCTCCTGGCCGGCGGGGAGATAGAGCGCCAGTCCTTCCAGCGCCACGCGCCGCTCCCGGGCGCGCAGGTAGGCAAGCCAGATGAGGCCGAAGGAGAGCACGGCCCCGGAATCTCCATCCGGCGGGCAGGCGATGGCGGCCCAACCGTGCTGCCCGTGCTTGAGGTAGGCGCGCGGGAAGGCAGGGGAAAGGGAGCGCGTGAGATCGGCCTCGGCGCTGACCTCCGTCAGGGTCCACTCGGGGAACTGGCGGCGCAAAAACAGGCGGAATCGCTCGCGGAAAACCAGGCGGCCGCTGCGCTTGCTGAGTTCCGCGCCGGAGCGGCGCCCCAGGTCGAGAAGGAACATCTGGCCTTCGCGGCGGGCGAAGTGTTCCACCGTCATGGCGAGGCGCGCGTCACTGGCTTCGGTGATCGCGGTCAGGCGGCGGCTCCAGTTGCGCGTGCGGTCCCAGGCCTGAAGAGTGAGCCGGGAGCCGCGCATCTCGAGCGCGTGATTTTCGCCGGTGAGGGGAAGCAGCTCCTCGCCCGGTTCCAGCAGCGCCGGCTCACGCGCGTTCTTGAGGAAGTCCTCGATTTCGGCGCGAATGCGCGCCAGGTCGCGGGTGACGGCGGTCTTCATCGGGCCAACACAGCTTCACTGTACCTGAATCCGCCGCAACATGGGGACTGACAAGACTGCCATGGATTTCCGGCGCCCTTTGCCGGAAATTCGCTGGCAGTCCTGTCTGTCCCCGGTCTACATGAGCGAATGGCCCCCCCAGCTATGCTAGCTTGTAAGTTGCAATGCAACTCTTCCCTATATTGAAAACTGCTGTTTGGATCACCGCCCTCTGCCTGTGCGCACAAGGGCAAAACGCGCCGGGCAAAGACGCACCCGTCAACGAGTCGAAGGGCATGCCGCCCCGCGTGACTCCGGCTGAGTATCAGACCCACGCTCAGGCTGGGACGGTGACGGTTGCGGCCGAGTTCACCGGGCATGCCGTCGGCACGCCGCAAGGTTCCCTCACCAATGACGATTACGTGGTGGTGGAAGTGGGGTTCTTCGGCCCGGCGGGAGCGCGTGCCAAACTGGCCATCGACGACTTTTCGCTGCGCATCAACGGCAAGAAGAGCGCCTTGCCCGGCCAACCGTACGGCGTGGTGCTGAGCTCGCTCAAAGATCCCGAGTGGGAGCCGCCTGTCAAGCCCGAGAAGAAATCCAGCTTGAACACTGGCGGCGAAGGTGGTGGAGGCGGTCAGTCCAACGACCCGCCCCCGGTACCCAAGATGACGTTCCCGGAACGGCGCGCCATGGAGCAGAAAGTCCAGAAGGCCACCCTGCCCGAAGGCGACCGCGCGCTGCCCGTGGCCGGTCTGATTTTCTTCCAGTACGGTGGGAGGACGAAGGCCATCAAGTCGCTCGAGCTGATTTATTCCGGTCCCGCCGGAAAAGCTACCCTGACGCTACAACCGTAGGGTTGTCCGCCGATCCGCCCGAGCCATGCCCGAAGGCCGGCGCGACCGCCCACGCCACGCTCGCCGCCATCATGCCCGCAATCACCCAGCCCTGCACTTGGAGCGCCGCGTTGCCGGTGCCGAGGAGCTGCATCATGGGCGTGCGCAGGGTCATCATCCAAAGCACCAGGGCGTACGCCAGGTAATTGCGGCGGGCGAAGAACCAGCAGAAGGCGATGCCGGCGGCGGCCGTGGCGAGCGAGATGGTGTAGTGCAAAAGGAATTCGCCGGGAGTGCGGACCTCGCTCGGCAGCGTGGCGCACAGGGCGAGGAGCGCCGCGGCATAGCCCATCGCGCCCATCTTCGTCAGCGGCCTGGCAAGCTGCCGGGCGAGCAGCGCGAGCAGGACGAGCAGGGCGGCATCGGTCAGCCAGCCGAAAACGGCGTTGGCAACCGCCGCCAGGGCGGGGGCGGCGCTGGCGATGATGTCCGGGCTGCCGATGGAGAGCACGGCCTGGGCGTGGAAGCGGCCCACCAGGATGCCCAGGACTCGATGGACCGCGAGCGCGATGCCCGTGGCGGCCGCCAGGGCGGCGAGGGCATCGATGGCCAGGGCGGCGCGACTTCCGCGGCGCAGCGCCGGGACGGCATCGGGACAGAAGGTGACGATTAGGGCGGCGGCGCCACCCATCCAGAGGAAGCCGAAGACGGCGCCCATGGCGAGCGAGACGTAGGTCATCGCCTGAAACGTCTCCAGCGGCACATCGGTGCGGTAGTTCCTGAGCATGAGGCCGGCGGAAAGCAGCGAGGCGACAGGGAACAGCAGGGTGGCGGGCAGGGCGAGGCGAAGGGCGGCGCGCCAGCGGACCGCGCCTTGGCGCGTGGCCTGGATGAGGATCCACAGAGCATAGACGATCAGGCCGGCGATGGCGGCGATCTTCGATACGGCGATGGCGATGGCCAGGGCGTTTTCCCGTTCACGTCCGCGCTCCCAGGCCTCGGGCAGCTTCCAGAAGCCGCGCGCCGAAGTCACGCGGTCGCCAGCCACTCCCACGTTCACGCGCCAGCGCGTCTGGTCCACGTTGCGCGGATCGCCGGGGCGGGCCTCCCATTCCACGGAATGATCGCGGCGCGCCTTTTTCTTTTCGGCGGATGACTCCTTGAGGTCCATGGCGGCGGTGTCCCATCCCAGCGAAGCGGCGAATTGGGTGGCGATTTCGCGGGCGCTTTCAGGGGGGATATCGGCGCCCGGACGGGTCTCCGGAATGGCGTGGCTGAATCCGGTGACTCTGCCGGTTTCCGGGTGGATGCCGACGGAAATTTCTTCGGGGTCGAGCGATTTGAAGTAGCGCGTCATCCAGACCTGCACGGGGCGGTTGCGCTCAAAGAGCGCGGATGCCGCGCGGAGCGGGAGCCGCTCCAGGAAGTACTTGCCGACCAGCGAATCGGCGCCGTCCCAAGGAGTGGTGGGGTAAGTGACGTGCCGGAAGGCGGCGGGGTCGAGGCCGCGCGACCGCACAAAAGCGTCTGAGGCGGCGCGCGCCCGATCGCGGGAGAGGCGGTAGTCGGGCGCCTCGCCGAAGTGGGCGCCGGGGATGGCGAGGCAGGCGAGTCCGAGCGCGAGCAGGCCGGCGGCGGCCCAGCGCAACCGCGCGCCGAGCGGGCGGTAGGGGAGCGAATCGGGAGGCGCCACTTCGGCGGCGGGCGCGGCGGCGGGAGCGGCGGTGGAATCCGCCTCGGCCTGGGCGTCAGACAGTGCCGCGGCCTGGGCGTCCAACGGCGCCGCGAGTGGCGTGTCTGGTTCCACGACGTCGTCCCGGTTCAGCAGGCCGCTCTCAGGCGCAAAGCCTCCCTGCCGCCAGTAGGCAACCAGCGCAATCAACACCGGGAGCACCATGATTCCCGCCGCGCCCAGCCCGGAGAGCTTGAAGTACAGGCTTTCGGAGCGCACCAGCAGCATGGCGCTATACATAGCGTCGACCGAATAGTGCCAGACCAGGGTGGGCAGGATGCCGAAGCGCAGCATGATGATGCCGAGCGCGATGCCGCCGATGCCCACTTCCACGCCGCGGATGTAGAACGGCTGCTGCGGATAGCTGGCGTGGCCGAATCCCCATATGAAGCCGGCCAGTACGACGGCCACGATCATGCTGCGGGTGAGCTTGCGCAGGAAGGGGATGGCGAACATGCGGAACAGAAATTCCTCGCTGACGGCGGGCAGAAAGCCGCCGAAAAGCACGAAAGCCCAGGGAAATCTGGTATTCAGCAGCTCGGTGTAGGGCACGTCGGCGGGCGACCAGGCGCCGTGCTTGTAGGCCAGAATGTAGAACCCGGTCTGGTAGGCGATGAAGATGCCGGTGAGGGTGATGCCGAGGATGGAGCCCAGGAAGAAGCGTTTGGTGCGCAGCCCGCGCGGGCTGAAGAGATTGCCCAGCGAGATCTTGTCGCCGAACATCTCGCGATAGAGCGGTTCGGCGCCCGCGGTGAGGATGAACAGCAGTCCGCCCGCGCCCAGCGACACGAGCAGCGCGTTGAGGAACTCGCGGGAAAGGAAGCTGCCGTAGGAACCGGTGGTGGGAAAGTTGAACTCGTGCAGCGGGAACTCATTCAACTGCGCCAGGAAGCCGAGCACGATGGCCACCAGTCCCACCAGCGCCGCGCGCCGCCAGGGCACGTCGTGACGGCGCACTCGCAGCACGATGACGATCACCATGCCCACCACCAGCACCAGCATTACGGCGGCATCGATGGTGGAGGCGACTTCGTTCTTGGAACGGAGCAGCTTGTAGTCGCGGGTCCACTGTTCGGGAATCTTGAGGTACTCGCGATAGGCGCCGGCCTCATCGCCGAGGACCGTGACTTCGAGGCGGTTGGTGGCGTCCCCCAACTGGAAATCGCGCTCTTTCCAGGTGAAGGTGCGGTCCACCCGGTGGGGCCGGGCGGCGTCGGCGGCTTCGACGAACTCCAGCCCGGCGAGGTCGCGGCCCAGGCGGGTGCGCAGGAAGTCCTCGGCCAGCACGCGCGCCTGCCCGGTGGTGGTGGCGGGGCGGGCGGCATCCTCGGGGATTTCATGTTCGAAACCCGCCAGTTGGCCGAGCGGCGTGATTTCGACGTTGTACTCCTCTTTCTGCAAGGGGCGGAACCAGCGGTAGCCCCAGCGCCAGAGGCGGACGCGCGTGCCCATGATGCGGTTGGCGCGCTCCAGGCCCACTTCGCGTTCCAGAAAGGTCTTGGCCTCGTCGTCGAAGGTGAACTGCGCGGCTTGCCGGTAGCCCGCCAGGCGGTATCCCTGACCGCTCAGGAACCTTGCGGCGACGTTGCGGGCGTCGTCGCGGCTCACTTTGAACTGGATCGAGGCTTCCGGAAAGGCACGGTAGAAGTTGCGCACGCTGAACCAGGTGGTGGCCCCCAGCAGCGCCGCGCAGATCAGGATGAAGCGGTAGTCGGAGGCGCGCAGACGTTCCGTCACGTTGCCCTATTCCTTGACGGCCCAGTGCAGGCCGATGCCGCCGAGGATGTAGCGGCGGGCATCCACCCGGCCGTAGCCCGTGCGGTGGAGCAGCGCCGAAAAATCGTCGATGGAAACGAAGCTTCGCAGCGAATCGGGGATGTAGGTATAGACGCGCGGCTGGCCATGAAGGACGAATCCCCAGAAGGTGCCCTGCGCATAGAGATAGGCCAGGTAGAGCGGGCGCAGAAAAGCGTTGGAGGGCAGGAAGAAATCGAGCGAGACCAGCGACCCGCCGGGACGCGTGACGCGCTCTATCTCGCGGACAGCGACATCCAGATCGGGGAAATTGCGCAGACCGTAGCCGACGAATACGCAGTCGAACGAGTGGTCCGGGAAAGGCAGCATGCCGGCATCGCCGCAGACCGTGTGTTGGACGCCGCGCGCGCGCGCCAACCGCAGCATGCGCTCCGTGATATCCACGGCGACGGCGCGCGCTCCGGCGTATTGCCGCTTGACGATCAGCGAAAAATCGCCGGTGCCAGAGGCCAGGTCGAGCACCACCGGCCGCTCGGGAAGGTCGACGCTCGCCAGGCCGGTGCGTTTCCAGCGGCCATCCATGCCGTAGGAAAAAGCGCGGGTGATGAAATCGTAGCGCGGCGCCACGGTGTGGAACATCGCACGCATCAGACGGGAACTCTGCTTCTCTGCTGGAAGTTTCACTTACGCAGGATTGTAGCAGAGTGGGGCAGCCGCTTCACCGCGGCGGCCTATTCGACGGTGCGCGACATAAAGGTGGACGGCCGAGAAGCCCCAATCCGCGCCGCGACCGTCAGGGAGCGCATGCCTGGCACGGAGTTAGCCAACGCTCCCTCACGGTCGCGGCTCTGTCTGGCAGTATCGTGTACGCCAGGATTCTTGCGATTGGCGGGCATTTGGGCGAATCGCCTCACTTTC
>Ga0182021_10001110_pt1 | contig 30555 bp, 29 predicted proteins | sample 612E3MmetaG_FD_120493 | JGI IMG/M metagenome (GOLD analysis project Ga0182021, IMG submission 120493) | Permafrost microbial communities from Stordalen Mire, Sweden - 612E3M metaG (Illumina Assembly) | ecosystem: Environmental > Terrestrial > Soil > Wetlands > Permafrost | place: Sweden... | reverse complement strand
CGGCGAGGCAAGGTTTGCACAAGCATTTCATGCGAACACTGTGGGAACAAAGGCGCGCATGCTGGGATGTTGCGCGAGGTGTTGGGCGTGCGGATGCAGGATAGTGTTATGAAATTTGGCTATGCGTGCACATTTAGCGGCAAGCCGCGCGGCGAACCGCCAGCGCCGCCGCCGGAGAAGCGAACCTCGGCATTGCCGGTGTGCCGCGCACTGTCCCGCCAAATGGGCAAGTGCATCTTCCGCGCCGGACGCCGCCAGCATCTTGCATTGGGCGGGCATACCCGCCTCCAGCGCTCAAATACATGCGACCCATTGCGGCCTTGGGGGCAGCCGCTGGAGGAAGCTGCCACCACGCTGCCCGGCATTCGCTTGCTGCTCCAGCGATGTTCGCCTACGTTCCTGCCCATGCTCGATAACGCGCCGCATTTTACGGAAGGCGGGCTGCGATTGCATCCCATCCGGCTCGGCGGAGTGACGCTTCGGAGCCCGGTTATTCTTGCGCCGATGTCAGGCGTCGCCGACAGGCCGTTCCGCCGCATCGTCAGGAAATTCGGGGCGGAGCTGGTTGTGACTGAGATGCTCGCCAGCAAGGCGGTGATCCGGGAGCACCGCAAGACGCTCCGGATGTCGGAACGGGAGGCCGATGAGGGTCTGCTGGCCGTGCAACTGGCTGGACGCGAGCCGGAAATCATGGCCGAAGCCGCCCGCTTGGCCGGGGATCGCGGCGCGGACATCGTCGACCTCAATTTCGGTTGCCCGGTGAAAAAGGTGGTCAAGGACCAAGTGGGCGCGGCGCTGATGCGCGACGAAGTCCATGCCGCCAGGATTTTCGAGGCGGTGGTGAAGGCGGTGAAGCTGCCGGTGACGCTCAAGATGAGGATGGGGTGGAGCCCGGACCAGCTCAATGCGCCGCGTCTGGCGAAAATCGCGGAGGAGTGCGGGATTGCCATGGTCACCGTGCATGGCCGCACGCGCTGCCAGTTCTACGGCGGCGAGGCGGACTGGAGCTTCGTGCGGCAGGTCAAGGAAACGGTTTCCATCCCCGTCGTGGTGAACGGCGACATTTGCAGCGGCCCCGATGCGGCGCGCGCGCTGGCGCTGTCCGGTGCCGATGGCGTGATGATCGGGCGCGGGGCTTACGGCCGTCCGTGGATTATCGCGCAGGTGGCGGCGTTTCTGCGGGGGAGCGCCGTGCCGGGCGAGCCGGCTTTGCGCGTGCAACTCGAAACGGTCATCGAGCATTTCGAGGCGATGCTGGCCTATTACGGCGAGCACGCGGGCGTACGGATCGCGCGCAAGCACCTCGGCTGGTACAGCGCGGGGCTGGCTGGGGCGGCGGAGTTCCGAGGGGCGGTTAACGGGGCAGTGGAGGCGGCGGCGGTGCGCGGCTTGATCGGCGAGTTTTGGGGATAGCCGATCCCTCCGCCAGCGCGAAAGGTGGCCGGGCCTGGTTAACGGAATTGCATCAGGCCAAAGTCACTTACAGTAAAAGCCTGCCATTTACGCGGCCTTAAATCGGCCGGTGTAGAATCCGCCGCGTAGGTTGCTTCATGCCTGCTTCCAGGGGAGCTTCGCTTATGCCGCCGCGGTCGAGTCCCAGCGGGAGCGGCGGGAAGGACATGCGCCATGCCATTCGCGGAATGGACGAAGGAATTCAGCGTAGGCGTCGAGGAAATCGACGACGATCACAAGAGGCTCCTGGCCCTTGTCAACGACTTGCATGACGCCGTGGAAGCCGGGGCCGCCTGGAACGTCCTGGACAATGTCCTCGACGGGCTGACGCTCTATGTGACCTACCACTTCGCGCATGAGGAGACGCTGTTCACGCGCACGGATTACCCAGGCTATGAGCGGCACCGGCGCCAGCACCAGGCCCTGACGATCACGGTGCACGAAATTCAACAGGACTTTCAGGATCATGCCTTGGAGACATTGCCCCATCAGGTATTGGAGTTCCTGAAAAACTGGCTCTACGAGCATATATTGGGGTCGGACCGGGCTTTCGCGGTGTATTACAAGTCATGGCTGGCCCGGCAACGCCCCGAGGCCAGTCCTGCCGGCGCCGGCGCGTCTCAATAAACCTCCGGCACCTGCAGCGCGGCCCAGCAGGCCTGGCGCTGGGGGCCTCCGCCCAGCAGTTCCTCCGGCAGCACGATCTCGCGCCGCGGCAGTTCCCGATACGGCACCTGCCCCAGGAGATGCCGGATGCAATTCAGCCGCGCCTTGCGCTTGTCGACCGCGTCGACGATCCACCACGGCGCGTGCGCTGTGTGCGTGTGTTGCAGCATGATCTCCTTGGCCTGCGTATAGTCGTCGAAGCGGTGGAGCGACTGCACGTCCATCGGGCTCAGCTTCCACTGCTTGACCGGATTGCCGGCGCGGGCCTTGAGGCGGCGGAGCTGCTCCTCGTAGGTGATGGAAAACCAGTATTTGACGAGGACGATACCTGAGCGCACGAGCATGCGTTCGAATTCCGGCACGGTTTCGAGGAATTCCCGGTATTCCTCTTCCGTGCAGAAGCCCATGATGCGCTCGACGCCGGCACGGTTGTACCAGCTCCTGTCGAACAGCACGATCTCGCCGCCGGCGGGCAGGTGCGCGGCATAGCGCTGGAAATACCATTGCCGCCGCTCGCGCTCGGAGGGCGAGGCCAGCGCCGCAATGCGGTAGAGGCGCGGATTGAGGCGCTGCACGATCCGCTTGATGGCGCCGCCCTTGCCGGCCGCGTCGCGCCCCTCGAACAGCACCGCGACCTTGAGCTTGTTCCGGTGTACCCAGTGCTGGAGCTTGACCAGCTCGGATTGCAGGTGGAACAGTTCGCGGGCGTAGACCGCGTGCGCCATCGGCACCGGCGCCTGGTTTTCCGCCAGTTCCCGCACGAGCTTTGCCAAGCGCGCCTGATCGATAGGCGCGACGCTTGCCTGGGCGGGAAGCGTGGCTCTTTTCAAGGTTAGAGCGTTGGAAGGCATTTTCAATGCGGGCAATCAGTGGTGTAGGTTGTCACAAAACCTACGTGATTCCTTCGTTGCAACCAAAGGTAGATTAAAGCCGGGTGCATAACCGCCCTCTGGGCCGGGCTGCCTTTACGGTTCGGCACACGGCCCAAGTGCCGCTGCCCATGGCTGGGCACGTCAAGCACTTCGGCGAGGGGCAGACGGAAACCGCCGTGGCGCCGCCTTACGATGCCGCGGGCCCTGTGCCAGGCCCAACCGGGCAGGGGATACCCGTGCCGCCATGGCCGCAATAGCCGTGCTGGTTCTTCGCGAGATATTGCTGGTGGTAATCCTCGGCGAAGTAGAACTCGCCGGCGGGCGCGATTTCCGTGGCAATCGCGCCGTGGCCGCGGGCGCTGAGGGCTGCCCGATACGCTTCCATCGAGGCACGCGCCTCCGCGTCCTGACGCTCCGAATAGGTGTAGACGGCCGAGCGGTATTGCGTGCCCACGTCCGCGCCCTGGCGCATATGCTGGGTTGGGTCGTGCGCCTCCCAAAACGCCTTCAATAGCAGCGGATAGCCGATCCGGTGGGGATCGAAGACCACGCGCACCACCTCGGCATGGCCGGTCTGGCCGGTGCAAACTTCCTCATAGGTGGGGTTGGGCGTGTAACCGCCGGAATAGCCCACGGCGGTGACCAGCACGCCCGGCAGGCTCCAGAACGCCTTATCCGCGCCCCAGAAGCAGCCAAGGCCAAACATCGCGATCTCGCTTTCGTGCGGGTACGGCCCTTTGAGGGCTGCGCCGTTCACGAAATGCGTGGCGGCGGTTGGGATGGGGGTGAGCCTGCCCGGCAGCGCTTTGCCGGGATCGGGCATCGATGTTTTGTTCTTCGCGAAGAGGGACATGGTGCTTCCTGAAGCTGGACCCGGGGCCTGCGATGAGGCCGTTTATGCCCTATCTGGGTATGCTGGTGCTTGGGCGAAATCCTTGTGCGATCAATTTGGGGCGAGGCTGGCAGGGCGACAGATCCAGGATCGGTACGGAGGCCAAACAATGGCCGTCATGCTGGTGTCCCAAAGATGGATGCTTCAGCGGCCGGCGTCCGGCCGCGCGGGGAGGGGCTCGGCGGCATAACTGGACGCCTCCAGGCGCGCCTGGCCCTAAAATGAGTGGGAACTCAGGGTGCAGCAGATCGCATTAGTGCTTAGCGGCGTTTGCCTGGGGCTGTGGCTTGGAACCATCGTGCATGAAGCCGGCCACTACTTATGCGCCTGCCTTTGCGGGATGCCGGTACGGCTCGTGCGCTTCGGAGGCGCCCCGGTACTTGCGCGCTGGAGGATACAAGAAACGGAATTCGAAGCCGGCATGTCTCCGTTCGACGGCCGGGTAGTGCTATATCCATTTTTCGAGTTCCACAGAGGCAGGTGGGGCTTCTTCCTGCTGGGCGGCATATTAGGCAACATCGTTTGCCTTTTTGCCCTAAGCAGGCTGGAAAGCGGCTCTGGCGGCAATTGGTTTTTGAACGGCCTTGCTTTCGCGCAATATCTCATCATCGTGCTGACGGCCGCTCCGCACAGGCTGGAAGGGTCCACCGGCTCCGATGGCTGGCACCTTCTGAATTTGCGGCGTCCCAAAGGCTCTGGCAACCGGCCTTATTACGAAGCCCTTCTTGCCGTCTACGGCGGAAAGCTGACGCCTCGCAGGGGGACTTACGCATATCGGACGCGGCTGGCGTACCATCTTTCCAATGCGGAGGCTTGGCGCTCTTCGGGGGACATGCAGCGCTCGATCGCCGCGCTGGAGCGGGAGCTGAGCCGGCCGGGCTTTGCACCGGAGGAAGAATTGCTGGTGCTCGATGCGCTGATTACCCGGGTACTGCTGGCGGGCGGCCAAGCCGATCTCCAAAAGCTTGAGCAATGGTCGCAAAGAGCCTTCGAGCTTGGCGGTCACTTGTCCACGGTGCGGGGCAGCCGTGGCGCCTGCCTTTGCGAGCTTGGTCGGTACGCCGGCGCGAGGCCCCTGCTGGAGGAGGCGCTTGCCTCCGCTGAGCCGGCATCGTTCGATGCCCTTATCGCGAAGGTTTATCTGGCCTTGACCTTGCTCGGACTTGAGGAGCGTGTTTCGGCGGTCCGCTCAATCGAGGAGGTCAGGGCGGAATACGATCCCACTTCGCATCCGTTCGTGATGGGCCTCATTGCGAGAACGGAAGCGAAAATCGCTTCCGTTTGCAGGTTTGATGCAGACCGGGCGGCCTGAGATTTCTCCGGAGAGTTTCCTTCAGTCCTGGAACTGGCGTGCGTGGTGCTTCGCATGAGCGCCGCAGGCGATCAGGCTCACTCCTGGGTGAGCCGGTAGCCCAGGAAGCGCTGCGAGTCGATGGGATCGGTGCCGAGCCGCTGCCGCAAGCGCTTGCGCAGCTTGCTGATATGGCTTTCGATCACGTTCTCATCGATGCCATCGTCGAACAGGCCATAGACGAAGTTGAAGATTTGCGACTTCGTAACCCGGCGGCCTTTGTTGGACATCAAATATTCGAGAATACGGCGCTCGCGGCGAGGCAGAGGCAGCGGCAGGCCGTCGATTTCAGGATCGCGGCCATCTGAAAAGACCCGGATGCGGCCTGAAAGCGAGGCTGGGGTTTCGGTATGGTTCCGGCGGCTGATCGCCTTGATCCGGGCGAGGATTTCGCGCACATGCACCGGCTTGCGCACTACGTCGTCGACGCCCGCCGCGAACAGCTCCAGCGTGTCGGTCAGCGACTTCGTGTCGTTCATCGCGATGACCGCGGCCGCCGTGCGCGACTTGATCTTGATGGGGATATCCTCGCGGTTCTGAAAATCGCCCAAAAGGAATGCTTCCACGGCATCGATATCGGGCTCGGGCGCGGTGTTCACCCACTGCCGGAAGTCCTGCGGTGCAAGGCCCGTGGCGGACACCCCTTCGCGGCAGAACCAGGAGGTATAGCCGTTGAGAACGGTTTCGCGTTCATCGACAATCACAATCATTAGTAGCCCCGAATCGCGGATAAAACTTTCGATAAAACCTAACGCCCGGTCCTGGGTATAGCAACCCATGATTGTATGAAATGGTGGGACAACCATTAATGCAGCTGCGCTATTCTTCTGGTTGTGGCAAGAATGACGCGCCTTGCGGAAGTGGTGGCGCCAGCACTAAGTATGTGCGTCTTGTTCGAACGGAGGGCTGGCGCATGCGGCGGGTAAGTGCGGGGGTAGCAGCGGTTTTTCTCGCGGGAACGTTGCTGGCCGGTTGGGGGCAGGCCGTGTTTGCCGGCAGTTGCGCGGGCCGGAGTGACGAGCCATTGGTGGGCTTGTTGCAGCCGCCACCCTGCGAGACTTGCGAGGAGACCAGGGCCGAGCTGGACGAACTGGCCGCATTGGAGAAGGCGCGCACGCCGGAGCAGGCGGAGCATGTGGCGCGCGACGCCGAGCGGTCGCTGCCGCGCTTCCTGGAGGGGGGCGGCATCGTTTTCGATCGTGAGGCGCTAAAAGCTTGCGAGGACTTCTTCCTGAAGCGCCGGAAGGACGAGACGGCCACCTTGGAGGCGGCGAAATCCACCTTCTGCCGGCCCCGGCCTTATGCAACCTCTGGTAATACCCTGAGCCCCGTCCATGAGGCGAAGCCCAGCGACAGCTTCTCCTATCCTTCGGGGCATTCCACCTATGGTGCGACAACCGGCTTCCTGCTCGTGGCGATGATGCCGGAGAAGAAGGCCGCGATTTATGCGCGCATCAACGATTACGCCCACAGCCGCATGGTGGCGGGCGTGCATTTCCGCAGCGACGTGGAGGCAGGCAAGCTCTACGGGACCGCCATTGCCGCCGCTCTGCTTGCCAGGCCCGGCTTCCAGGCCGAGTTCGAAGAGGCCAAGGCCTGCGTGCGCAAGGCGGCCGGGCTGCCATAGAGCCCGCCCCGCGGGCTCACGGGCGGTTATAGGATCTCCAGGGCGGGAACCGGATGCGGGCAGGAATATATCCTGAGTTTTTGAAGTCCTTGCCAGACCGGCAGCCAAGAGAGCGGCTAGTCCTGCCGTCCGATATGTATATGCGGCAAGTCGTTATAGCCATGAGGATCGCTGTGCGTGACTATTGTACTCTGTGGCCGCTCTTTTGGCTTCTTTACCTTACGTGCCGAGGGCTGTTTAGGCTTCTCCGCAATCTTCTTTACTGCGGCGGGCGCTTCCTTGGGCTGGGTAGCCTCGGGTTGCAGGGTCAAAGTGGAAACCGCCTTCGCCGTCTCGGCATCGACCTTCGTCCACGTCCGCTCGAAACAAGGCGTCACGCTAAGATTGCAGCCGGCCACTACGAGCGTGGTGGCGCCGGTCAGGTGTACCGTGCCGTAATATACAGCGCCATCGAGCGAATTATAGCCCGAGCCGCTCCACTGAAGGCGGGCGGTTTCCTTGGCATGCCGCCAGATTTCTATACCCACGAGCGGCCGGTTGCGTAACGCTGGATCGGGGTTGTGGATATCCCTGCGCTTTGTGTCGGCCACCCACACGATCTTGGCGCAGATGGCGCCGTCGCAGGGGAAAATCTGGATGAGCGAGCCATTATCCGGATGCCGCCAGACGCCGTAGACATCGTGCGCGCTCGCCGCGGAGGCAGGGGCCGCGCCTAGGAACGCCGTCACGCCGATGGCCGCCCGCAAAGTAGAAAACCGCATAAAATCCCCCAATTTCTATACGTAAGGCACCCCAAGGCTGAGTCTTAGTACACTTATGCAAGTCATTTTGTGGCCTTGGCTTGGCAGAACAAGGGCAGGTTATGGTCAACGTCAAGAGTTTTTATCTCGACGCCGGGTAAGTCTTGCTGGTGGTTCTGTGAGCTTGCAACCGCATGTTGACAGGTTCCTTGCAACGGTAAGTTGAAGCTGCAAAAAGCGCCGCCTTTAAAAGCGGTCTTGTTTGCGGATGCGTACTGGCAAGCTATTGACTCTAGTACAACTTATCCGAGGCAAGTTCGCGTGGCGACGCGAGCGGCTAATGGGGGGCGAACTTGCCTCGGGTTGTACGAGGGCACGCGTGCGCGAGGCGGCGGGCTACAATAGACCGCCGTATTGCTTGGAATGTGAAAGGTATTTCAGCGACTGGCCGATGGCAAAAGGATGGCTACCTGGCGATATGTATATGCGGGAGGTCGTCGTAGCCATTCGGATCCCTTGGTCTTTCTACCCTGATCTCGGCCGGCTCTTTCGGTTTCTCTACGGCATTCTCAGTTGGCGCAGGCGCTTGTGCGGCGACGGCCGCTGAAACTTTAGGCTTGACTGCCACAGCCTTAGCTGGCGCTTTGGGCTTCTCCACTACAGGCTTTGCTGCCGGTTGCGCCTTTTGGGGCTGCGGCTGCGGTTGCGGCTGGGGGGCCGTGGTGGAAACCGCCTTCGCGGTCTCGGCGTTAACCTTCGTCCACGTCCGCTCGAAACAAGGGGTCACGCTAAGATTGCAGCCCGCCACGACAAGCGTCTTCTCGCTGGTAAGGTTCAGCGTGCCGTAATATGTAGCGCCGTCGAGCGAATTATAGGACGAGCCGCTCCACTGAAGGTTGGCGGTCTCTTTGGCATGCCGCCAGATTACTATGCCCACGATAGGCCGGTCGCGTAACGCCGGATCGGGATTTTTGATATCCGTGCGTGTTTGATCCAGCACCCACACGACCTTGGCGCAGATGGCGCCGTCGCAAGGGTAGACCTGGATGAGCGAGCCATTATCCGGATGCCGCCAGATGCCTTGGACATCGTGCCTGTCCAGTGCGGAGGCTGGCAGCGCACCTAGTAGCGCGGCCACGGCGATGGCCGCCTGTAAAGTAGGAAACCGCATAAAATCCCCCCGGATTTCTGAATGTTAGTCACCCTAAAAGGGATCCTAGTACGCTTATGCAAGTCTTTTTGTGGCGTTGGCTTGGCGGAACAAGGGCAGCTTATCGCTCTTTCGTCGAATTTACGCCTCGCCGGACGCCCGGTCTTGTTCACTGTTCGGTGAGATCGCTGGCGGTCTTTGTCCGGTTCGCCGGTATTGGTGAGCCTGAATTACATAGTAATCTGCACATTGAAGGCTTTTTGTGCGCGGATGCTTCACAAACGTGAAGCGTAGTAGTGCGATCTTCTTCGAACAACCTCAGCTTGCTAAGCAGGTTCCGGCAAGCTTCTTTTTTGCATGGGACGCCAGCCTGACCGGCGCCGCCCGGCTGCGCTGGCAAATCGCTGGCGCAGGCGAGCGACGAACAGCGGTCCGCGCTAAACGGAGATCCTCGGCTTTGCCATCGGATGGCGATTTCGCTCTGCCTAAAGCCTTAACCATTGCGGATTACGTTGATGCGATCTCAGATTGCCGGACTTGCGCGGCCATTGGCGCAAGGAGGCCGTTCGCGATCCGGTGAACCAGGAGGGCTTATGGAAATTCGGGTTCGGGAATCGGCGGGCGCGCCGGTCGTTGCCGTTTCGGGAAAACTGGATGCGCTGAGCGTTGGCGATTACGAAGAGGCCATGAACCGGCTGTTCGCGGACGGAAAGGCACGGTTCGTGGTCGATTTCGCCGATCTGACCTACATATCGAGCGCCGGCCTCCGGGCGATCCTGGCGGCCGCCAAAGAGTTGAAAGCCCGGGGAGGGCAGGCGGCCTTTGCCAATGTGCGGGGCAACGTGCTGAATGTGATAGAGATGACTGGCTTCGCCTCCATTCTCAGCCTCCACGAATCGGTGGACGCAGCCTTGAAGGCGCTGTGACATGGCGCTGGAGGGCGCGTGTCCCTGCTGTGCTCCGATCACAAAACCGGCCATCCTGACGAGCCTGCCGGCTTTTCAGGAACGCCTTGGCGCCTGCGCCGCATACCACGGGATCGAGCCTTCCCGCGCCGAGGGGCTGTCGCTGGCCTTCGAGGAAGTTTTCGTAAACATCTGCCGGCATGCCTACCCGGAAGACGCGGGCGAAGCCACGCTGACCTGTCAGGCCGACGCTGAGTGCTTCGTCATCGAGATCACCGATAGCGGCCCGCCGTTCGATCCCTCCAGCGTGCCCGAACCCGATCTGACCGGCGATCTCGACGCCCGCCCGTTGGGGGGCCTGGGCTGGTTCCTCATCCGCCGCCTGGCCGACGAGTTCGAGTGCTGCCGCTGGGAGGGACGCAACGTTGTGCGCCTGGTGCTGCATCGCCATCGAGGGGGGCGCGCATGACGCGCTGGTTCGCCCTGGGCCTGTGGCTGGCGCTGGCGCCGTCCCCGGCGATGGCCGGGGAGGGGCTCCGCAAGGCGGCGCTGGTGCTTCTGTGGACGCCGCAAGCCCAGTTCGCCGGTTACTACGTGGCCCTTGAAAAAGGCATTTATCGCAAGCACGGCATCGACCTTGCCATCGTCCCCGGCGGTCCGGGCCGCCCTGCGGCGGACTATCTGGGCGATGGCCGCGCCGATTTTGCCGTGCTCTGGCTGAGTACCGCGCTTCTGCGCAGGGGCGCGGGGGTGCCGCTCGTCAACATCGCGCAGATCGCGCAGCGCTCGTCGATGGTGCTGGTGGCGCGCAAATCGGCGGGGATTCGCATGGCGGCGGACTTGGGCGGCCAGAAGGTTGGGCTGTGGGGCGGCGACCTCGCCATCCCGGCGCGCGCTTTCTTCGACCGCCACGGGCTTACCGTCGAGGCAGTGCCGCAATCGGCGACCGTGAACCTCTTTCTGCGAGGCGGGGTCAAGGCGGCGTCGGCCATGTGGTATAACGAATACCACCTTCTCCTTAACGCCGGCCTGGACCCCGACGAGCTGACGGTGTTCCGGCTTGAGGAGGGCTCGCTAAACATCCCCGAAGACGGTCTCTACGCGCTCGAAAAAGACATCGGGCGCGACCCGGACCTCGCCGATGCGTTCGTCCGCGCTTCGCTCGAAGGCTGGAACGATGCCTTCGCGGACCCGCAGGAGGCGCTCGATATCGTGCTGCGGGCGATGCGGGAGGCAAAGATTCCCGCCAATCGCGTGCACCAGGCATGGATGCTGGCGCGGATGGAGGAGGCGATCCGCCCGGCGGGCCGGATGACCGGCGTTTTGAGCAAGGAGGATTATCAGGCCGTGGCTGGCGAGTTGCAGCGCACGGGCCTGCTGCGTGAGGCCCCCAGTTACGGCAGCTTTGTGAGGCCGCCCCGTGCACATCCCTAGAATGATCGCCGCCCGCCTGATTCTGGTGACGGTGCTGAGCGCCTCGCTGGTATTTGTCCTGTCGCTCAGCGTCACCGATCTGCGGTCGCGCGCGATCATCGAGGCGGAGGCTGCGGAATCCGCGCGCAATCTAGCGCAGGCCTCGGTTAATCGCGTCGAGGCGGTTCTCCGCTCGGTCGCCAAGGTGGCGGAGGGACTGGCAAGGACGCTGGAAAGCGGCGAGACCGGCGACGATGAGCTTTCGAGCCTGTTGCGGCGGACCGTCGAAGCCAACCCGGAGATCTTCGGCGCGGCTGTCGCGTTCGAGCCTGAGTCCCCTGAGGCGCCGGGCCGCCGCTATGCGCCCTATTACCATCGCAAGGGCGGCAAGATCGCCTTCGTCCGGCTGGACGAAACCATGAACTATCCGCTTCAGGACTGGTATCAGATCCCGCGCGAACTGCTCCGCTCCGGCTGGAGCGAGCCCTACTTCGACGACGGCGGCGGCAACGCCCTGATGGCCACGCTGTCGGTGCCATTCTTTGCAGGCGCGGGCGAAACGCGCCGCTTTAGGGGCGTCGTCACCGCGGACATCGCGCTCGATTGGCTGACCGCGACCGTCGGCTCGATCAAAGTGCTGCAAACCGGCTACGCGTTTCTCCTGTCGCGCAACGGCACGATCGTCACCCACCCGGTCGCGGACCGCATAATGAACGAGACGATCTTCAGCGTTGCCGAGGCGCGGGGCGACCGGGCAATGCGCGCCCTCGGACGGCGGATGCAGCGCGGCGAATCCGGCTTCGCCCCCTATACCACCTACGCCGGGATCGAGAGCCGCCTGTATTACGCTCCCGTTCCATCCGCCGGCTGGACGCTGGCCATCGTGTTTCCCGAGGCCGAGCTGTTTTCCAGCGTGCGCCATCTGACTCTGACAATTGCCGGGATCGGCGCCGGAGGCCTCCTGCTCCTTGCCGGGATCGTCGCGCAAACCGCCCGCTCGATCACGAAGCCTCTGTCCGCGCTTGCCGAAGCGACGAAAGAGATCAGCGAAGGCAAGTTCGACGCGGCCTTGCCCGCCAGCACGGCGCAGGACGAGGTGGGGGCGCTGAGCCGTGCCTTTTCGGCGATGACCGTCGCGCTCCGCGAGCACATCGCGCGGCTGGTGGATGCCACGGCGGCCAGGGAGCGGATAGAAGGCGAGTTGCGTATCGCGCGCGACATCCAGATGTCGATCCTGCCGAAGATGCCGCCGTTTCTGGAGCGCAAGGAGTTCGGCCTGTTCGCGGTCATCGCCCCGGCCAAGGAGGTCGGCGGCGACTTCTACGACTTCTTCGAGATGGGCGAAAACCGGCTGTGCCTGATCATCGCCGACGTTTCCGGCAAAGGTGTGCCCGCCGCGTTGTTCATGGCGGTGACGAAGACGCTGATCAAGGCGACGGCGAAGGCTGGGCGCGGCGCGGCGGAGATCCTCACCGAGGTGAACCGGGAGATTGCCCCCGGCAATGAGCAGAGCATGTTCGTCACGGTCTTTTTCGGCGTGCTCGACCTCAACACCGGCGAACTCGTCTACACGAACGCCGGCCACAATCCGCCGCTGCTCATCCGGCGCGGAGCGGTACCTGCCTACCTCCCGGCCAGCCGGCAACTGGTCGTGGGGGCGATGAGCGGCACCTGTTACCGGAACGAAAGGGTTGTCCTGGCTCCCGGCGACCGCTTGCTTCTGTATACGGACGGAGTGACCGAAGCGGTGAATCCGGGCGGCAGCTTCTATTCGGAGGCGCGTCTGGCGAGCGAGGCAGGCCGCTTCGCAGGCCAGGGCATCCAGGACGCGGCCGTGGACACCCTCGCCAGCGTTCAGGCGTTCGCGGACGGTGCCGGGCAATCGGACGACATCACGATCATGCTCGTGGAATATCGCGGCGCGGGTGAACCCTCCTGGCCGGACCGATCCTTGGGGGTGGCATCATGAAGCAGAGGCATGGCTTGGCACACATCCGGCCGTGGAGCGCGGCGTCGGCGAGCTTCCCGTTTTCCATCGGCTTTCTCCCGGCGGCAATCGAGTTTACCGATAAGGCCGCTCGCGGATTTGGCTTCGGCGAAGCGGAGACGGCGGGGCTTGTGCTCGCTGTCGAGGAGATCTTCAGCTTCTACCTCAAGCAGCTTGCCGTGGGAGAGGGCATCGACCTCGTTTTGGAGAATGACGTTTACCAGCTGCGCCTGACCATGAGCTTCCGCGTCGCCGATCCGGACCTCAGCGCCTTCAACCTGACCTACCGCGCCGATCCAAACGACGAAGCATCGCTCGCGGGCCTCGGGCCAATGATCGCCGCGCGCAGCGTAACCCGGCTCAATCTCGATTTCGGCAATAACGACCGCGTCCGCGTTCAGTTGACGCGCGAGAAGGATTATGACTTGGCCGTGGCCCTTGAGCCTCCGGCGCGCGGAAAATCTGCCGGCCCCGTGGCGCTGCATGCTCCGGGGCCTGAGGACATCATGCACTTTGCCGCGCTGCTGGCCTCCGATGCCGGCGCCGCGGTGCCCGCGTTTCTCGCCCGCCCTGGCATGGCTGCGGACATGCTGGCCTCCGGCGCCATCGGCGCTCTGCTGGCCAGCGCGGGCGGTTTCGTTCTCGGCGGCGTTACCTGGCGGCGGCTTAACGAGCCGACCATCGAGCTTTTCGGTCCCTATGTCTTCTATGAAGATGCGGGCGGCGAGGTATTCGCGGAGCTGCTCGACGCGGCGATTGCCCAAGTCTCCCGCTCCGGTGCGCGGGCGCTGCTGCGCCGCCAGGGGCCGCTCCCCGGCTTCGAGCGCTTTTTCGATTTTCTAGGGGAACTGAAGCTCAAACCGCCCAAGGAAACCGCGCAGGGCGGCGTGGTGTGGACGCACTATTACAAGCAGCTGCGGGAGGAGACTTCCGGCGTCGTTTATGCCGCGCCCCGCTTTGCCGGGTTTCTGCGCGCCGAATATGGCCGCCTGTGCCTGCCCCGCCAGGTGCGGGAAACCTCGTCCAGCGAGACTGAGCGGCCCGGTGCCTCCCTGCTGAGTGTGGAGTTCGAACACCGGCGGTCGCTGGCCACGCTGCGGCCGCTGGCGGCGGGCAGCGACATGGCGGAGAATCTGGCGGCCCACCTCGCCTTGCTGGAGCGCGATGGCATCCTGAACGTCATCGCCGAGCTTGACGCCGGCCGCCCCGCCAGCACCGCGTTCGCGCCGGCACTCTATGGCAGCGGATTCTCGCCGCGCCTCGCCGTGCCCGACGCGGGCACTGGCGACCTCGTGATTTTCGCGCGGTAAGCCCATGCGCGAGGACTACACCCCAAGTTCCAGCGCGGCGGCGCCGATCGAAGAATTGGTGCCGGATTATGTGCGTAACTTCCAGGCTTACGTACCGAGCAAACCCGACCATTTGCTGATGCGCGAATACGGCGCGCCGTTCCTGCACCGGCTGAACAACAATGAAAATCCGCTGGGTCCGCCGCCGGCCGCGCGCGAAGCGATTGCCGCTCACCCGGTGGAAAGGCTGTCCATCTATCCGAACGGCGATTCCTTCGAGCTGCGGGAGGCGCTCGGCCGGCGCTTTGGCTTCCCCGCTGAGCAGTTCCTGGTGGGCAACGGCTCCACCGAGGTGATTACCTCCATCATAAAGGCGTTCTGCGGGCAGGGCGACAACATCGTAACCGCCGACAAGACCTTCGCGGTCTATGAATGGGTCGCGGAGTTCTCGGGCATCGAGGCCCGCCTGGTCCCCTTGCGCGATCACGCCTTCGACCCCGAGGCCATGCTGGCGCGCCTCGACCGGCGGACCAAGGTTGTATTCGTCTGCAACCCCAACAACCCAACCGGGACCTATTGGCCGGCCGGGGTGCTGGTCGACTTCCTCGAACGGGTGGGAGAGCGGCACATCGTCGTGGTCGACGAAGCCTATTGCGAATATGTCACCAAAGCCGGTTATCCCGACGCGATGACGCTGATCGGGCGTTTCCCCAATGTCGTGGTCTTCCGCACCTTCTCGAAAATGTACGGGCTGGCCGCGCTGCGGATCGGTTACATGGTTGGCAGCGCTCCGGTTGTCGATGCGGTCCGGCGCACCTGCAACACATATTCGGTCAATACGCTCGCCCAGATCGCGGCAAAAGCTGTGATCGCCGATGACGGAGGCCATGTGGAACGTTCGCGGCAGATGGTCCAGGAGGCGCGGGCCTATCTCTCGAAACTCTTCGATGCGCTCGAATTGCCGGGCATCGGCGGCGAGGGCAGCTACATCATGGTCAAGGTGCCGATCAACGATACGCTGATGTATCGCCGCCTGATGCGCCGGGGCATCATGGTGCGCTCGATGACCGGCTTTCGCTTCCCCGGCTGGATTCGCGTCACCTTGCGCGAGCCGGAGGTGATGGCCTGTTTCGCGGAGGCGTTCTCCAACGAGATAAAAGCGGTGCGTCAAGCGTCCTGAGCTGGCGGCGGCTCATGCGGCACGGGGAAACGGCAATCGATAAGCTTGTCGCAACGTTCAGGCCATAGGCTTCCGGCTGCGCTGGCTGGGGTTCGAAGTGCGGCAACCTCTGGCGCCGGAGGATATTGCCATGAGACTGACCCAGGTCCAGCAGGTCGAAGCCGGGCAGGATTTCACCGTTGGCCGCTTCCGGCCCGAGGACGCGGCCGGGGTTGCCGGTCTGTTCCTGTCGGTGTACGGCGACGGCTACCCGCAGAAGCAGTATTACGACCCCGAGTGGCTGATTGCGGCAAATGCTTCGAACGAGGTGGCATCGGTGGTGGCGCGCACCGCGAAGGGCGATATCGTAAGCCACATGGCCGTCTATCGCGGCGCGGCGCCCAATCCCAGGCTCTACGAACTCGGGATCGGCCTCACGCTGCCTCAGTACCGCGGTCGGCAGGCAGCCGGTGTGATCGCCGGGCATTTGGTCAAGCTCCTGCCTTCCCTTGGGCTCGAAGGGGCATTCGGCGAGGCCGTCTGCAACCACACCGTCACGCAGAAGATCGCTTCCGCGGCGGGCTTCGCCGGCACCGCAGTCGAGGTCGACCTGATGCCGGCCGGAATTTACGGCACGGAGAAGGGCGCGGTGGGCCGGGTAACCTGCCTGTTCAGCTTCCTGCCGCTCAACGACCCGCCGCAGACGCTTTACGTCCCGGAAATCCACCAGGAGCCGATCCGCTTCATCCTCGAAGGTATGCCGGAAGGGCGGACGATGGAACCGGCGGCGCTCACCCCGCAACGGGCCGGAAGCCGCGTTACCTCCAAGATTTTCGATTTCGCTTCGGTGAGCCGCTGCCAGGTGATGGCATGCGGCGAGGACATCGCGGCCGTGCTTGAAGGCGTGGAGCACGAGGCCAGCGCGAAATCCTGCACCACCCGCCAGGTCTTTCTCGCGCTCGCCGATCCCGGCGTTGGCGGCGCGGCCGCGTTCTTGCGCGGCAAGGGCTATTTCCTTGGCGGCATCGTTCCGCGCTGGTTCGAAGATGGCGATGGCCTGCTTCTACAGCGCCTTATGCACCCGCCCGGATTCTCGCAGGTGAAGCTTTGCGATGACCGCGCGCGCCACCTATTGGCGCTCGTCGAGGCCGGCTGGCGCGCGGTGAACGGAGCGGCGTGATGGCGGATGCGGTGAGCGCGCTCGCGGTTGGCTGGCCGGAGACGCGGGCCGATGCGCGTGCCAAGGCCGAGGGACGCGAACCCTACGCGGCGGACCTCTATCCGGAGGGCGTGCTATGGGCGGGCGCGGTACGCCCCGGCGCCCGGCTGGGCATCGCGCACGGCCGTATCCAGCGCATCGGGACTGCGGCGGCCGAGGCTTTGCCCGGCGTGCTGAAGGTGCTGACCGCGAAGGATGTGCCGGGCACGAACCGCCAGGGCATTGTGCACAAGGACATGCCGGTGCTGGCCGATGGCAAAATCCGCTACGTCGGCGACCCAGTGGCGCTGGTGATCGCCACGAGCCGCGAGGAACTGGAAGAGGCCATCCGGCTGGTCGAGGTGGACATCGAGCCGCTGCCGGCGGTGTACGATCCCGATACGGCGCTGGCGGACGGCGCGCCCAAGGTTCACGAGGAACGCGCCGGCAACATCCTGGCAGCCGCCGGAATCCGCGTGGGCGGCGGCGCGGACGCACTCGCGCAATGCGATGCGGTGGTTGAGGGCGTGTTCGAAACGCCGGTGCAGGCGCACGGGTTCCTCGAAACCGAGAACGGCGTGGCGTGCCGCGAGGCTGACGGAAGTCTGACGATCACCGCATCAACCCAGGCGCCGTTCCGCGACCGGCTGGAAATCGGCCACGCCCTTGGCGTGCCGTTCGAGCACATCCGCGTAATCGCGCCCTGCCTTGGCGGGGGCTTCGGCGGCAAGGATGGCGCGACCGTGCAATGCCTGCTCGCGCTCGCCGCTCTCAACACCGGCGGCCGTCCAGTGAAGATGCAGTGGAGCCGGGAAGAGAACCTCCTGGCCGGTTACCGGCGCCACGCCTGCCGGATCGAGTACCGCCTCGGCGCGATGCGCGATGGCCGCCTGCACGCGGTGCACTGCCGGCTGGTCTACGACACGGGCGCCTACGCCCATCTTGGCGGCGAGGTGATGGCGCTCGGCATGGAGCACGCGGGCGGCCCCTACCGGATTCCCCACGTCCGGATCGAAGGCAAGTGCGTCTACACGAACAACCCAGTGGCAGGCGCGATGCGCGCCTTCGGCGTCGCCCAAGCGACGTTCGCGTTCGAGAGCATGATGGATGTGCTGGCGGCAAAGCTCGGCGCCGATCCGCTGGAGCTGCGCCGGCAGAATGCGCTGAGGCCGGGCGATACGAATTGCGCCGGCGTCGTGTTGGAAAACTCGGTTGGCATTGGCGGCTGCCTGGAACTCATCGCCGGTCATCCGCATTGGACGGGCCGGGCCGCCTGGAAGGCCGCGGCCCCGCCCGGCAAGCGGCGCGGCGTGGGGCTTGCCTCGGTGTTCAACGCAGCCGGCTACGGCGCCAATGTGCGCGATGCGGCCATCGCCAAGGTGGAACTCACCGCCGATGGGCGCATCCTGGTCTATAACGCGGTCGCCGACATGGGGCAGGGCAACGCCAGCGCCTTCGTGCAGATGGCCGGTCACATCCTGGCCCAGGACGCATCAAGGGTCGAGGTCCGGCAGCCGGACACGGCGGCCGCCTATCCGTCCGGGTCGTCCTCGGCCAGCCGCACCACGTTCACCTTCGGCAATGCGCTGATCGCCGCCTGCACCCAGCTCAAGGCGCGCCTCATCAACCGCGCCGGCCTCTTGCTGTTCGTGGACGATGACACGGCTTTAGAACTGGTCCCCGGGAAGGTTGTGCACGCCCCATCCCGGCGCGAGACGGCGCTCGCCCAACTCGCCTCGTTCATGCGGCCGGAGGAGCGCTGCTGCCTTGGCGAATTCGTGGCACCCCTGTGCCGCGACACCGCCGGCGCCGGCAACGGATTTTTCGTCGGCTTTCCGCACGTTATCTTCTCCTATGGCGCGCATCTCGCCCGCGTCGAGGCCGATCTAGCGACCGGCGCCATCACGGCCGTGGACTATGTGGCCGCTACCGATGGCGGCCGGGTGATCAACCCCGTCATGTTCGAGCAGCAGGTCCATGGCGGCGTGGCGCAGGGGCTCGGCTATGCCCTGATGGAAGACCTCGCCACCCGGCAAGGCCAAGTGCTGGCAACTGATTTCGCTTCCTACCCGATGCCGGGAGCGCTCGACCTGCCTGACATTGTTTCGCTTGCGTGTGAGAGCGAAGAGAGGACAGGCCCGTTCGGCATGAAAGGCATCGGCGAGGTGGCGATGAACGGCCCGCTGCCGGCGGTGGCAAACGCGCTCGCCGATGCCTGCGGCGTTCGTTTGTGGCGGGCACCGCTCACGCCAGAGCGGGTGTGGCAAGCGCTCGATCAGGCCGCTGGCCAAGCCAGGGAAAGCGCCGCATGAGCACCGATATCGAGTTCGAGCTGAACGGAAAGCCCGTGCGCATCGCTACCCCTGAGACGCGGCGCGCCATCGATCTTTTGCGCGAAGACTTGCATCTCACCGGCAGCAAGGAAGGCTGCGGCGCGGGCGAATGCGGCGCCTGCGCGGTGCTGATCGGCGACGAGATCCGTCTCGCCTGCCTGATGCTGGCGGGCCAACTCGCCGGCCGGCGCGTAACCACTATCGAGGGCTTGCCCCACTCCGCGCTTGGCGCCCGGTTGCTGCGCGCCTTCGCCGAGGCAGGGGCGGTGCAGTGCGGCTACTGCATTCCCGGCATGGAGATGGCGGCGTTCGATCTCTTGCGGCGCGAGCCGGACCCCTCGCGCGAGCGCATCCGCGAAGCCCTGAGTGGCAATCTCTGCCGCTGCACGGGCTATGTGAAGATTGTCGATGCGGTGCGGCTGGCGGCGGCCGGCGATGCCGGACCGGAGAGCCCGCCGGACGGGGCGGCGGCATGACTCGCTTTCACGCCGCGCATTCCCTGACGGAGGCCTTGGCTTTGCTTCACGAAGAGACGGATACCCGGCCGATGGCCGGCGGCACCGATATATTGGTGCGGATGCGGCGCTCGCCACCGGCGGTGCCCCTGACGCTGATCGGCATTGAGGGTGTGCCCGAACTTCAAGGCATCCGCGAAGAGCCAAGCTGGCTGTCGATCGGGGCAGCAACCCCATTCGCCGCAATCGCGGCTTCGCCGCTGATCGCAGCCCATGCGCCGCTGCTGCAAGACGCGGCCCGTGCTGTTGGCGCGCCTGCGATCCGCAACATGGCGACGCTTGGCGGCAATCTCTGCACGGCGTCTCCGGCCGGGGATTCGCTTCCGCCCCTCTATGTGCTGGACGCGGAGGTCGAGTTGGCCTCCAAGGCGGGCCGCCGGCGCATGGCGGTATCCGATTTTATCCTCGGTCCGGGCGAGACCCAGTTGGAGCCTGGGGAGATCCTGTGCCGGGTGCTGGTGCCGCATGCGCCGCCCATCGCCAGGTGCCAGTTCGAGAAGGTTGGCCGCCGCCGGTCGCTGGCGATTGCGGTGGCGAGCTTTGCCGGGCTGCTGCGCGTCGACGGGGCCGGGCGGATCGCCGGGGCGCGGTTCGCGTTTGGAAGCGTTGGCCCGGCCGCCGTCACCGTTCCCGAAGCCGAAGCCTTGCTGCGGGGGCAGCTCGCCGTCCAGCCGGACCCAGCCGCCGTGGAGCGCGCCGTCCTCGCCGTATGCGCCACGGTCCGGCCGATCGACGATTTGCGCGCCTCGGCCAGCTACCGCCGGGCGTTGGCGGGCAACTTGCTGCGCCGCTTTCTCTCGCCGCCCAGCTCGCCCGGCCTGAATGCCGCCACGGGGCACGCTTCTCATGGGTGAGCCCGCCAAGCTGTGGACGCCAGCTTTCATCCTGCTCAATTTGCAATTCCTTCTGGTGACCTCCGTCACCGCGCTGTTCTTTCCCTTTCAGGCTTATCTTAGCGGGTTGGGCTTCAGCCACGATGCCACCGGCTTTCTCATCGGCGCGGACGCCTTGGCTTCGCTGCTGGTCCAATCCGTGGCGATGCTGCTGATCCATCCGGGCTCGGCGCGCCTCTGGCTGGCCGGAGGCTCGGTGCTATTCGCCGTGGCACTTTTTCTCGAAGGGCACAGCACAACCTTCGCGCCCTTGCTTGCCACGCGCCTTCTTCAGGGGGCCGGGTTCAGCTGTGCGGTATCCGCTTTGATCTGTATGATCGCGGAGGCCATACCTTCCGGCATGAGCGGCCGCGCTTTCGGCTGGACATCGCTGATCCGCCTCGTACCCTACGCCGCGGCGCCACCGCTGTTCGATGCTTTCGGCATCCCTCCGGCCGCGTTCGGACAGGTGCTCCAGGCATCGGCGCTTCTCGCCTTGGCGCCGGCCGCCCTGGCGCTGGCGCCGTTGCAAGCAGCCGCCCCGGTACGGCCGGAGGCGTCCGCCGGGCCGCCCGGCCTCTCAGGCGCCGCCGCAAGCCTGCGGAGCCGCCCGGTGGTGCTCCTCTTGCTGGCCTGCCTCATGCTTTACTCCGGCTACTCCGCCACCTTCTTCTATGTGAGGGAATTGGCGGCGTCGCTTGGCATCCATAACAGCGGCATGTTCTTCACGCTCGCCATGTCGATGATGATAGTGGTGCGCCTGTCCGGCGGAGCGCTGTTCGACCGTCTCGACAAGGTGCGGGTATCGGCCGGTGCTCTTGTGCTCGTCGCCGCGGCCTACGCGGCGTTGCCGTTCGCGGCGCGGTCTGAAGCGTTCTTCGCGCTGGCGCTGGTCCTGGGCCTCGGCTGGGGCGCCGTCATGCCGCTGCAGGCAGCCGCGATGTTCGACATCTCACCGGAGGCGGCGCGCGGCCTGAACCAGAACCTGCTGATGACCGTGATGCAGGCAAGCTTTTTCACCGGCCCCGCGCTGGCGGGTCTGTTGCTGTCCAAAGCCGGCTTTACCGGCCTTTTCCTGGGCGCGGCTTTGGCCAGCACTCTGGCCGCGTTGGCGACGGGCCTGATCCGCCCCCCCTGCCGGCCGCAATAGCGTGGCAATGCTGGCACCGCGAGGAGCGGCTGCCACGCGGCAAACCGCTCGCGGCGGGCAGAAGCCTTGGCTGGGTTCCGGGCGGCCGCCGGCATGGCACCGGCGCGTTGCTTAAGACGCGCCGAACACGCGCTCGAAAATCACGTCCACATGGCGCATATGCGTCCGCAAGCTGAACAGCGCTTCGAGATCCGCCTGCGAAAGGGCGGCGCCAACCTCCGCGTCGGCCTTCAGGAACTCCAGGAACGAGCCCTCGCCCCGGAAAGCGCGCATGGCGTTGCGCTGCACGATCCGGTAGGCAGCCTCGCGGGCGAGGCCCTTTTGCGTAAGCGCCAGCAGCACCTGCTGCGAGTGGACCAAGCCGCCGCCGCGTTCGAGGTTCTGCTTCATGCGCTCGGGGTATACGACGAGCTTGTCGACGACGCCGGCAAGACGTGCCAGCGCGAAGTCGAGCGTCACCGTGGCGTCCGGCCCGATCAGGCGTTCCACCGAGGAATGCGAGATGTCGCGCTCATGCCAAAGCGCCACGTTCTCCATGGCCGGGACCGCGTAGCCGCGCACGATGCGCGCAAGCCCGGTGAGGTTCTCCGTCAGCACCGGGTTGCGCTTGTGCGGCATGGCGGACGAGCCCTTCTGGCCCTCCGAGAAGAACTCCTCGGCTTCGCCCACCTCGGTGCGTTGCAAATGGCGGATTTCGGTGGCGAGCCGCTCCACGGAGGAGGCGATCACGCCGAGCGTCGCGAAGAACATGGCGTGCCGGTCGCGCGGAATGATCTGCGTGGAAACCGGCTCTGGCCTGAGGCCCAGCTTCCCCGCGACGTAGGCCTCAACCTGCGGATCGAGATGCGCGAAGGTGCCGACCGCGCCCGATATCGCGCAGGTGCCGATGTCTTCCTTGGTGCACTCCAAGCGCTCCTTGGCGCGGGCAAACTCGGCATGGGCGAAGGCGAGCTTCAGCCCGAACGTGGTCGGCTCCGCGTGGATGCCGTGGCTGCGGCCCACCGTGACCGTGTGCTTGTGCTCCATGGCGCGGCGCTTGAGCGCGGCCAGGAGCGCGTCGATATCGGCAAGCAGGATGTCCGCCGCGCGCGTGAGCTGCACCGCGAGGCAGGTGTCGAGCACGTCGGATGAGGTCATGCCCTGGTGCATGAAACGCGCCTCCGGCCCCGCGTGCTCCGCCACGCTTGTGAGAAACGCGATCACGTCGTGCTTTACCTCGCGCTCGATCTCGTCGATGCGCGCGATGTTGAAGCCGCCGCGCTCGCGCAGCACCTTCGTCGTGCCGGCGGGTACCTGGCCGAGGCTCTCCATAGCTTCGGCGGCCAGCGTCTCGATTTCCAGCCAGATCTCGTATTTGGTTTGATCGGACCAGATAGCGGCCATTTGCGGCCGGGAATAGCGCGGGATCATGCGGGATCTTTCTTAGAGTGCGAAGGCCGCCTCGAAGGCGGGCAGGGTGAGGTGATGGGATTTAAGAAGGCGGAGCAGGGCAGGCGAGGGCGGCTGCCCGGAGGTAAACCGGATCTCGCCTTGCCCGCGCCTAGCCCCGACGCCAACGATATGGCCCCCCTCGGCCAGCACGTTGGCGATGCGGCGCGCGATTGCCGGGGCTGGGTCGAGCCAAGCCACGGGCCATGGCGCGGCTGCGTCGAGTTTGTCGAGCAGAAGCGGATAATGCGTGCAGCCGAGCACCACGACATCGGTCCGGGTGCTGTCCCGGTCGACAAAGGCCGGGGCGATCTCGCGGGCGATGGCGTCCTCGTCCACGGCCGCGCCGCTGGCGTGGGCCTCGGCCAGCGCCGCGAGCGTGGGCGCGCCGACGAGGGTGAAGCGCGCTTCCGCGCCGAATTGCTTGATAAGACAGCGCGTATATTCGCGGGCGACGGTCGCGGGCGTGGCCAGCACCGACACGAGACCGCTCTTCGTCAGCGCCGCTGCGGGCTTGACGGCCGGCACCGTGCCGACGATGGGAATGGGGAAGTTCTGGCGCAGCGTCTGCAGCGCGATGGTGGACGCGGTGTTGCAGGCCAGCACGATGCAATCCGGCTCGTAGTCGCGGACGCCCGCCCCGATGACCGTGAACAGCCGCGCGGCCAGCGCTTCGTCGCTCTTCGATCCGTAAGGAAAGCCGGCATCGTCCGCGATGTAGAGAACATCCGCCTCCGGCACGGAGTTGCGCGCGGCGCTGAGCACAGTCAGGCCGCCGAGCCCTGAATCGACAAAAAGAAGCCGCGGCGCGCGGCCGGATATGCTCATCATGCTGTCATTTGGTTGCTAGTGGCCTGTATCGGCTAAAATGAATAGTTCTGACTTGGTCTTTTTCGCCGTGGCAAAGCCGGACGGCTTGACTGTACGTCCAGTACAGCCTGCGCCCCCCAGCTTCACCACGTCAAAAAATTCCGGCGTCATAACCACTCATTTTTGCCGATACAGGCCACTAGGCGCGGGCGTTGGGACCAATCGAAGCGATCTGTCTCTTATCGCATCTATGGCTGCGCGAAAAGCTGGCGATAGCAAGGCGTGCCATCGGGGAGGCTGCCGCTTGCTTCATAAATGCCCCTGGCGATGGCCCGGGCGAGGGCATTGGCGGCGGCGGCGCCAAGGTAGGGCAGGGCGGCGAACGGGTTCTTCAGGGGTACTTTGCCCGTTGCGAGCGCGAAAACGATGTCGCCGTCGAGCGGCGTGAAAACCGGGAAGATCGCGCGAGCCATGCCCGCCGCCGCCATAACCGTCAGCCGGTGGCATTGCGCATGGGTAAGGGCGGCATCGGTTGCCACGACGCAAAGGGTCGTGCTGGCGCCGGGGAAGGCGTATTTGAGGAATGGCTCCGCCGCGTTCGCGGGCCAGGGGCTTGGACTGCCGAGGCCGCCAAATTCGGAGGCGATCTCGAACGGCGCGGCCCAGAAATGCCGTGTGCGACCAACCGTGATCGCGCCGACCGCGTTGACGGCGGCGAGGGCGCCCACGGTGACGGTTTGCCCGTCCTCGCTGGCGAGGCTCACGAGTTCCGAAGCGCTTCCCAAACCGCCGCGCATCCTGACGCCAGGGCCAGCCGCAACGGTCGCTCCAAAGCCTGCCCCGGCGCTTCCCAATGCGAAATCGGCGGCCGCCGCCGTTGCCGCCTCATAGGCCATGTCGCGGTATGGCGAGTGGCGGCCCCAATCCTTGGCGCCGCCGTTGAGGAGATCGAACAGGATGGCCTGCGGTACGATTGGAACGGTGGTGGGACCGACGGCGAATCCCCGGCCTTTTTCGCGCAGGTAGCTTTGCACGCCGCCGGCCGCGTCGAGGCCGAACGCCGATCCGCCCGACAGCACGAGAGCGTCCACGGAGCCGACGGAGCCTTCCAGCGCGATGGCGTCGCGCTCGCGCGTGCCCGGCCCGCCGCCGAAGACAGAGGCAGCGGCTACGGTGGCTGCCTCGCACAGGATGGCGCTCACCCCGGATGCAAGCCGCTCGTCATGCGCATTGCCAATGGCAAGGCCGCTGACATCGATTATCGAATTACGAAGGCCGGTAGGCATAGGGGCGTTTCCTAAGCGGAATTGTCTCTGCCGCTTATAGCGTATTCAACGTCGAGCGGAGCTTATCGGCCAGCCTTGACCGAGCCTTCGGCGCCGCATTTGCAGCAGCGGAAGCGGCCCAGGAAGGTGCGCGTCAGAAGCGCCGCCTTTGCACCGGCTGCGCGCTCTGCAAGGCCGAGCAGTGCGGCGGCGCGGGCATCGGCAATCGCGGCGCAAGCCTCTACCGGAATCATGAAGCCGTCCGCCCGGGATGGAGCGCCGTCTTTGTAATCGTCCGCTGCCCCGTCCCTGGCGCCCTCCGAATCCGCGTAGATGGCGACCCGGTCCCCGAACAGGATGTATTCATAGCCCCAATCGCAGGATGGGCATCCGAACCAGCCCTCCTCGCCGCATTTGAGCACGCTTGCCAGATCGTGCAGCCCATCGGCGGCGGCGATGCCGCTCAAGAGATAGATCCGAGCGTCCTCTTCTTGCGGGTTTTCGAGAAGGGCGCGCTCGCAGAGCGCCCGGATGGCCGGCAGGGCCGCGAAGAAATCCTGCCGGATGGCCCGGACTTTTTCCAGGTCCGCAGGCCCGACCGGGCTCGCCTCCAGAACCTCGTGGCAATGGCTAAGCTCGCCGGCCTCCTCGCCGGAGGCTTGCGCCTCCTGGGCTTCGAGAACCTCGTTCAGGCTGCGGTAGTAGGCGAGCTTTTTGTCCCATTCTTCGAGACTCAGCGGAAGGCCCAAAAGCGGCGCGCCGGCGCGCTCTTCAAGCGATCCATATTGCCGGCTGAAAGCGCAAAACACCACCAAGGCCAGAAAAGCCGCAATCTCCTGGCGCTGGGGGCGGTTGGGCTCGGGCTCCGCCATCTTCAGAAGGTGCGGAACCGCTGCGTAGGTCGCGCCATAATTCGTGTTCTGGTGCCAAAGGCTATCCAGGAACAGAGAGTTCGCCTCCTCGCCATCCCATGCGCTCGCGAGCCGCGCCAGCACCTCTGGAATGTCGCGGTCTTGAAATGCGTCGTCGAGCTTGCGCCAGAGCGGATCGTTCAGTTCGAGCATTGCCGGCCACGCTTTGCTGTTTGTCCAGACGCGGAGGACATACGGGATAGGCCGGTTGCTTCGCGAACCAACCGGCTGGGTTTTGTACCATTCCAGTATGATATTCCTCTAACTCGCGCCGGGGCATGCGGCATAAGGCGCGGGGTGCTATTCCTGCTCGTAGGCGGTCTTGTTCCACTTATAGACGACGTAGGGGGTCAGGGTCGGATCGCCCTTGGCGTCGAACTTGAACTTGCCGAGCACGGTGTCGAACTCGCCGGTGTCGAGCGCTGCCTTCACCTTCGCAGCGTCGGCGGACTGCGCCTTTTCGGCCGCACCCTTCCAGGCCTGGATGGCGGCGTAGGCGTAGAGCACGTAGCCCTCGGGGTCGATGTTCTTGGCGCGGTATTCCTGCACGACCGCCGCCGCCGCCGGGTTCCTGCGCGGATCGGGCGCGAAGGTGAAGAGCGTCCCCTCGACATCGGGGCCGGCGATCTGTCCCAGCTCGACAGAGACCAGCGCGTCGCCGCCCATCAGGATCGTCTTCATGCCCTGCGCGCGCATCTGGCGGATGATGAGGCCCGCCTCGGTGTGATAGCCGCCGAGATAGACGAGGTCGATCTTGGCTTCCTTGAGCTTGGTGACGACGGTGTTGTAGTCCTTCTCGCCCGCCGTGATGGTGTCGGAGAAGACCTCCATCTTGCCCGCGGCGTTCATCGCCTTCTTGGTTTCCTCGGCAAGTCCTTTGCCATAGGCGGTCTTGTCGTCGAGGATGGCGACGTTCTTGTCCTTGAACTTCGTGGCGAGGTGGTTGCCGGCGATGGAGCCCTGCTGGTCGTCGCGGCCGCAGACGCGGTAGCTCAGGCCGTCCTTCGGGCGCTGGTCGGTGTATTTCGGATTGGTCGAGCCGGGCGAAATCTGGATTATGCCTGCCTCGTTATACACGTCGGAAGCGGGGATCGAGGAGCCAGAGCAGTAGTGGCCGGCCACCAGCGCCACGTTCTTGGCCGCAAGCTGCTCGGCGACCGAGCGAGCCTGCTTCGGGTCGCAGGCATCGTCGCCAACTTCGAGCTTGAGCTTCTTGCCGAGCACGCCGCCGGCCTTGTTGATATCGGCGACAGCGGCCTCGGCGCCCGCCTTGAACTGCGCGCCAAAGCTTGCGTATTCGCCGGTCATCGGCCCTGCGACCGCGATGGAGATTTCCGATTGGGCGGATGCGCAGGGTATTGCCACAAGGCTTGCCGCCGCAAGGCCCAAGCCTGCAAGGATGAGACGCATGCTGATTCCCCTCTCGATGCTTATTTATATCGGCGCACAAGAGACTAAGATTTTGCTTGGATTAGGGCTTTCGCGGTTGCCAGCCAAGGATGCCGGCTTTTTCCGTAAGCCAGCCATATTGGCGCAGCATCTGTGCGCGGCGCTGGAGCCGGAAGCCAATCGCGGCGAATAGCACGAGGATCGCGGTGTCGGTGGCGTAGTAATGCGGCGAGTGCATGTTGCCTTGCGCCGCCCGCCAGCTTGGCAGTGCTGCCCCCGCGAACAGCCCGAAATGCAGGAAGCGGATGGCAACGCCCAGCATCATCGTATAGACCGCCGCCTGCCAGAACGGCTTCCAGCCCTTCGCCGCCGCGCGCCCGATCGCCCACGCCGCACCCCCGCCCGCGAGCAGCGTGACGAAGAAGAAGGCCCAGAACGAGGTTTCCCAGATTATGCCCATAGGGTTCAACCCCTCACCCTGTCCCTCTCCCTATGGGAGAGGGGACGATGTTGCGGCCGTTGTACAGGCGTCCCTTCTCCCGGAGGGAGAAGGACAGGATGAGGGGTTATAACCTCTGCATGTTTCATCCCGCTACCCATGCGCGCCCCCTTCGAGATATGCCGCCTTCACCTCCTCGCGTTGGAGGAGATCCTTGGCCTTGCCCGACATGGTGATCTTGCCGTTGACCATGACATAGCCGCGGTGGGCGAGTTTCAGCGCGTGGAAGGCGTTCTGCTCGACCAGGAAGACGGTAAGCCCCTGTTTGCGGTTAAGTTCGCGGATCACCGAGAAGATCTGCCGCACGATAATCGGGGCCAGGCCCAGCGAGGGTTCGTCCAGCAGCAGCAGCTTCGGCCGGCCCATCAGAGCGCGCGCGATGGCGAGCATCTGCTGCTCGCCGCCGGAGAGGGTGCCGCCGCGCTGGGCGCGCCGCTCGGCGAGCTTCGGGAACAGGCCGAACACCATCTCAAGATCGTGCGCGGTTGTGTCCGCGCCGTTGGGTGCGAGCAGGGCGCCCATGAGCAGATTCTCGTGCACGGTCATGCGCGGAAAAATGCGCCGGCCTTCGGGAGACTGCGCGATGGAAAGCCGCACGATCTCGTGCGTGGGAAGCCTCGCGATGTCGCGGCCAGCGAAAACGATCTGGCCGGAGCGTGCACGCGGATCGCCGCAAATCGTCATCATCAGCGTGGACTTGCCCGCGCCGTTCGAGCCGATCAGCGTCACAATCTCGCCCTCGTACACATCGAGGTCCACGCCCTTCAGCGCACGGATGTTCCCGTAATAGGTCTCGACACCGCGAATGGAAAGCAGCGGGGCGGTGCCAGATGAGGGGATTCCGCTCATGACAGCCCCCTTCCTGGTGCAGTTTCGCCGCCCTGCCACGAACGAAACTCGCTCCCCTCATCCTGTCCTTCTCCCCATGGGAGAAGGGACGCCTGAACTACCCGCAGCAGGATTTCTAGCGTCCCCTCTCCCATGGGGAGAGGGACAGGGTGAGGGGAGATTCTCTCGTTCTTCACGCCAGTGGCCGCGCGTAATGACAAGCGATAGCTCATAGCCCGGCCTCCGCTTCGGCTTCGTCCACCTCGTCATCCTCGACGCCGAGATAGGCGGCGATCACCTTCGGGTTCTCGCGGATCTCGGCGGGCGTGCCCCAAGCGATCTTGCGGCCGTAGTCGAGCACGTTGATTCGGTCGGAGATGCCCATAACGACGCCCATGTCGTGCTCGATCAGGAGAATGGAAAGCGCGTGTTCCTCGCGGATCTTGAGCAGGAACTCGTTCAGCTCGCGGGATTCGCGCGGGTTCAGGCCGGCGGCCGGCTCGTCGAGGCAGAGGAGCACGGGCGAGGTGCACATGGCGCGCGCGATTTCGAGCCGCCGCTGCGCGCCGTAGGGCAGGTCGCCCGCAGGGTCGTCGGCGCGGTTCAAGAGGCCGGTCTGGCGGAGCCAATAGGCCGCGCGGTCGATGGCTTCGGCCTCGGCGCGGGCGTAGCCAGGAAGGCCCAGCAGGCCGCCAATGGTGTAGCCGGACGCGGCGTTCAAGACGGTGTGCTGCGCTACCAGCAGGTTTTCGAGCACGGTCATGCCGGCGAAGAGGCGGATGTTCTGGAAGGTGCGCGCGACACGGGCGCCGCGGGCGATCTCGAAGCCCTGCATCCGTTCGAGCAGGAAGAGCGCGCCGCCGGTAGCGTGCGTCCATTGCCTGCCGCTGCCAGTGAGCCGCGGCAGCGCCTCGAATGCCTTGTCCGAGCCATGCGCCAGCGCGACGCGGCCCTCGGTTGGCTTATAGAAGCCGGTGATGCAGTTGAAGACGGTGGTTTTGCCCGCGCCGTTCGGGCCGATGATGGCGGTTATGTCGCCCCGGCGCGCGGAGAAGGACAGGTTGTCGATGGCGGTGAGCCCGCCAAAGCGCATGGTCAGATGCTCGACGCGCAAAATCTCGCCGGCGCCCATCAGCCGTGCCCTTCCTTGACGTGGGCGGCCGAGACCGTCCGCGCCTCATAAAGCGACGCGGAGGGCGTGCGCCCGGACATCAGCCCGCGCGGACGCCAGAGCATCACCAGCACCATGGACAGCCCGAAGATCAGCATCCGGTAGTCCGCGAGTTCGCGGAACCGCTCCGCGCTGCCGACCAGCGCCACGGCCGCGATCACGACGCCAAGCTGGGAGCCCAGCCCGCCCAGCACCACGATGGCGAGCACGAGCGCGGACTCGTTGAAGGTGAAGGATTCCGGGCTGATGAACCCCTGCCGCGCGGCGAAGAACGCGCCAGCGAAACCGCCGAACATGGCGCCGATGGCGAAGGCGGTGAGCTTGGCCGTCACCGTGTTGATGCCGAGCGAACGGCAGGCGATCTCGTCCTCGCGAAGCGCTTCCCAGGCGCGGCCGATGGGCAGCCGCCGGAGCCTGAGCGTTACGAAGTTCGTGAGCAGCGCCAGCGCCAGAATGAGGTAATAGAGAAAGATGAGCCGGTGCGTGGCGTTGTACTCGATGCCGAAAAACTCATGGAAGGTGGCCGTGCCCGTGCGTTCGAAGGGCAGGCCGAAAAAGTTTGGGCGGGGGATGCGGTTGACGCCGTTCGGGCCGCCGGTGACGCCCTGCCAATTGATGAGCACGATGCGGACGATTTCGCCGAAGGCCAGCGTGACGATGGCGAGGTAGTCGCCGCGAAGGCG
>Ga0182021_10001109_pt1 | contig 30557 bp, 22 predicted proteins | sample 612E3MmetaG_FD_120493 | JGI IMG/M metagenome (GOLD analysis project Ga0182021, IMG submission 120493) | Permafrost microbial communities from Stordalen Mire, Sweden - 612E3M metaG (Illumina Assembly) | ecosystem: Environmental > Terrestrial > Soil > Wetlands > Permafrost | place: Sweden... | reverse complement strand
TCGTTCGGGCGGGGAACCCACGACCTGCGGTTTATCCCGACAATTTCTCCAGCATGAACAAAACGTCACTCTGAAAACGGCATTCGAAACTGCTGCTGCATACCAGAGCTGAAGGTGGGAGTTGAACCCACGACCTGCGGTTTACGAAACCGCTGCTCTACCACTGAGCTACTTCAGCGTAACAATGACCTTAAAATATAGCAAAAATCAACAACTGTGGCAACATTAAATTTCACTTCTCCGCTCTTGACAATGATTTCGGCACGGCGTACCATTCGTCAGGTTCAAATCGTTCGTTCTTTGAAACCCACCATCACTGTGGAGGAGGACTCTGTATGAAGCGAACTCACGTACCGCTGAAGCTGGACACCGAACAGCCGAAGGCATTACTCAGAAAGCTGAGCTATGCTGAGACCCAAGGCAAAGCCAAGAAGCGTGGTTACAGGGAGATGAAAGCCGTGCAGCGTGTAACCGCCGGCCATGTTCGAGGTGGGCATTCCTTCCATTGATTTCGTAGTCTCTTCACCAAGTATGAAAAAGCATCTGAGTTCCTGAGAGGCTTTTTCTTTTCTTCATGATCTGTCAATGCTCTGAGAAGCGGAATACCTTCGACCAACTTTTGCTTAGTGCTTCTCCTGCCGACTCATGAATTGCGCACGTTGGCGATCCGCCTGCCAGTTGCAGATATCCCACAGATTGGCCACCGGAATCCTCGTGTACGGCGTAGTATGCAGATAATCCGGTGCACCGAACTCAGGGGTCAGCGTTGACTCCAGCATCCCCCGACGCTCCTGCGCGTCCCACACCATTCTCCACCATCGCTCGTGTGCGAGAACATGCCGTTCGTATTCAGGAGCACGGGGATCGGGCACCTGCGGCCCCTCCTCATATCCGACCCGTGCATGAATATGGATGCACCGTTCGGCACAGTGTGCAATGATATCCATTTCCTTTTCCAGAAGCCTTTCGGAGACCACCACCCAGTGACTGAAATCGCAACTGAGTTTGAGTTCCGGAAATTGCTTGATCAAGCGTTCTGTGATCCAGGGGTTGTAGAATATCCTCCCGCGGTGTGTCTCGTGAGCTACGGATATGCCCAGCTTCGCCTCAATCTCAAGCGCCTCTCCGAAAAATCGACGCGCTTCTTCTTCGGAGAACCAATCACATCCGCTGTGACAGTTGATCAATCTCGGCTTCATCGTGATCGCATCTTCGACGGTTCGACCAAAACTCGCAATGTGGTCAGTGACCGAATCGCCGACTGTGACTATCTGAGCGATGTAATCGAACCCGTGCAGATCGAGCTGGCTCCGGAATCGCGACCTCTCAGATGGGTCCGGCAGGATATGTTCTATGCCAAAGTATCCTAATGCACGAATTTTCGGGAAGAGCGTCTCCCAAGGCTCGGTGATACCCCAGAGATGGCGGAATATGCGCAGATCCATTAGTTTCCTTTTCGAAGATCGTTGATGAAATGAGTCAGGCAGGGGTCTTGTTGTTCACATTCAACATTCTCACGCGCCGAAAGTTCCACGCTTTCGACGCGTTCAACTGCAACCGGCAGGCTAGCGCACCACCAGCAGCGGAAGATGCAGCGTCGCCCAGATGCCGAATCGGATGAAGGTTTCTTTTCGTGCACCGGGAACGAGCATCGCAAAATACACCGCTTTGGCGATTGTGTTGCTCATCATAGCAATGATGACAGCCATGGCAACAAAGCGCACCATGGTTTCCGTGGGATGGAGGACCGAGAGGATAAACGGATCGATGTCTGTGACACCAACCACAGCAGAGAGAGCCAGAAGGCCTGCGCTTCCCAGGCGTTGCGCAATGAGTTTCGTTGCGATCATCAAAACGACGAACATCACGGCAAACACCACCGACGGACGGATTTCAAATGGGTTGTGCAAATCCGGGATCGTGGTGTCACCCGATTCTTTGCCCGCGTGGAGCCGGAAGGAAAGCACCACTCCGACAATGAACAGCAGCGTCAACTTCCACCATAACGCCGGCAGGAAGGCCGAGTTAATGATCAGCACGAGCACAAGAATGCGAACATACATCATGCTGCTCGCCAACAGCGACGCTTGAAGAGCTGTGGCTGCACGAGCTGGGTTTTTGTTGGCGATACGGCCAACCGCCACAGTCGTTGCCGTGCTCGAGACGATTCCTCCCACAATACCTGACAACCACAATCCCACTTTGTCGCCGAAGAGTTTCTCCAACAAGTATCCAACAAATCCGATACTCGAGACGAGGATGACGACCTGCCAGATATGCGTTGGATTGAGATGGAATTGAGTGTAGTCTTGATTGGGAAGTACGGGGAGAATGATAACAGTGACGAGAATGAACTTCACGACCGCCAGAAACTCAGCTTTGTTGAAACGCTCGACGTACGTTTCAAGTTCTGTTTTCTCAGAGAGCAAGACCGTATTGACAACGGCGAGAGCCATGGCAATCCACACATCGGCAAGGAGCGCAAGCGCGCCGACGATGAAGGTCAGCAACGCCGAGGTTTCGCTGGTGAATCCATGGTGCCCTGCTCTGGTTTTCGTCACGTAGGCGATTCCTGCCAGGACACCCATGACACTGAGACCAACGGGAAGCATGAACGCAACTCCGGCATGGTGCAGCCATGCACATCCAAACCCAAAGAGGCTGATGATGGGATACGTCCGTACCCCTCCGAAAATTACGCTGGAGCGCTCCAGCTTCGTGCTCTCACGTTCCAATCCGACCAGAAAGCCCAGCGCTAACGCGAGCGCAAGGCGCAACTCTGTCGTCCATTCAAAGATATTCATCGTAACTTTTCCTCATGAAGTGAACGATGTTGCCACGTCGACTTCGACCACTGGTAGGACCCTTTTGAGGTCGGCGGGATTGATTTCAACCAGAAACCCCCTCTTTCCACCATTGATAAACATACGGGGCAGATCAAAAATGCTTCGCTCCACGTAGACTGGCAGTGGATGGCGAGTACCAAAAGGGCTTGTGCCTCCGAAGATGTAGCCTGTATGCCGGGTGGCCGTTGATTCATCGCACGGCTCAACGCGTTTTACGTTGAGAACCCTGGCCAGTTGCTTTGTCGATATTTCCCGATCACCGTGCATAAGGACAAGAAGAGGCATCCCTTCGTCCGTTGCCATCACAATCGTTTTCACCACTTCGTGCTCCGACACCCCGAGGGCACTCGCCGAATGACCTGTTCCACCGTTTTCCTCGTACGCATACAAATGCGGTCTAAACTCAACCTTCTTGTCACGCAAGAGCCGAATCGCAGTTGTGACCGGATACTCGGTTTTTTCCATGATGGATCCGATTCACTTTCTCCGGGGTGACATCATCCAACCAAAACGCTCCAAGCGAATCTTGTCCCCATCAAAGATAACTCCCTCACTGGTGAGAAGTCGCCGCTGACGCCTGCTGGCACCGCTTCCGGGTGGAAACGAGATCCTCCCCTGCGAATTGATGACCCGTTGCCAGGGGACATCGGCATGATGTGGCAGCGCGTGAAGTGCATATCCGACGAGTCGGGCCTGCCCGGGGAAACCAGATTCCGAAGCAACCTGGCCGTACGTTGCGACCTTTCCTTTTGGTATCTGTCGCACCATCCCCCAGATGATCTCATAGCTGCTGAGCTGCTTCATCGTCTTCACAAATTACTCTCCAGCCATCACAGCGTAGCGGGTTGAGCGTACTTGGCGAGTTCCGCAGCTGACGCCTTTTCGACATCGGCATGGAGACTACTGCCGTGAGAATCCATGGTGACGATCGAAAGGAAGTCCTTGACTCGAACATGCCACATGGCTTCCGGGATGCCAAACTCCAACAGGTCCACGCCCTCAACTTCCTCAATGCATTTTGTGTAGTACTGCGCGGCCCCACCGATGGCGCTCAGATACACCGCGCCGACTTCTTTCATCGCTGCAAGGGTTTTCGCTCCCATTCCTCCCTTTCCGATGATCGCGCGCACTTTGAACTTCTTGATAATTTCACCCTGGTAGGGCTCTTCGCGAATGCTCGTCGTTGGTCCGGCGGCATTCATGAACCATTTGCCGTCCTTCTTCAACGCAACAGGTCCACAATGATAGATGGCGCCGCCGTCAAGGCTGACAGGAGAATCGTGAGTCATGAGATGATGATGCAAGACATCGCGCCCCATGTGCATCATGCCATTCAAGAGGAGCACATCGCCCACTTTGAGGGCCCGAACTTGTTCCTCTGAAAGCGGCATCGTCAACCGGATTTCTCTCCCGGTTAATGGAAGCTTCTCCGCCTCAGCCATCTTCATGGACGGGGTGTCACCTTTGTACAACCAGCGCTTGATGTTCCCGGTCGCCGGATCGATGATCACACCGAGGCGACGGTATGCCCAGCAGTTATACGCAACCGATACGAAAAAGCACGCCGGTAGTCGATGAAAGGATCCGATTTTGCAGCCGATGAGAGTTGCCAACCCACCGAAGCCCATCATCCCAATACCTAGCTTGTTGGCATTCTCCATCACGTACGCTTCGAGCTTTGCGAGCTCAGGATTCGGATTGATGTCGTCGAGTTCACGAAACAGTTGTTGCTTCGCGTAGCTGTACCCGGTGGTACGATCGCCACCGATGGCAACGCCGAGTGAGCCGATGCTACATCCCTGACCTTGTGCCTGCCAGACGGCATGCATGATGCATTTTCTTACGCCATCAATGTTTCTGTCGACCCTTCCGAGATTGGGCAATTCCATGGGGAGAGAGTACTGGATATTCTTGTTCTCACATCCGCCTCCCTTCAGGAGTAATCGTACCTCGATATCATCCTTTTCCCACTGCTCGAAATGAACAACGGGTGCCCCTTCGCCGATATTATTGCCGCTATTCTTGCCCGTGAGCGAGTCGACCGTATTCGGGCGCAGCTTGCCCTGTTTTGTAGCTTCCTCGATGGCAAGGACGATCTGCTTTTTCATGGCTATCTGGTTCACGCCAACGGGTGTTTTGATCTCAAACGTCGGCATGCCGGTGTCCTGGCAAATCGGCGCACAGCCGTCTGTCGCCATATCCACATTGATCGCTACCGTCTGTAGAGCAAGATCCGACTGAGTCCCGTGGAGTTCCCGCGCGGCAGCGGCCTTGATCGCTCTTCGGACATCAGCAGGCAGATTCGTCGATGTTTCGCTGACGAGATTCAGCATGCTCTCTTTGAAGTTCTCCATGAATGGTTCTCCTATTTTCTCCTCGTATACGCTCGATAAATGACTCTTGGTCTAGTTCAGATCGCCGTTGTCTGGGCATTCGGGATGCCGGACGCCGGTACAGCCGTCTGCTCCCCGAATGGTTGTAGACTGTGATACAATGACAACTCACCGGCGAAGAAGAATACTTTTGTCCAGGCTTTTGAGACAATGAACAACTGCTGAAGAATAAACATCACGAGAATCGTCATGCCAGATGTCATGCCGATGGACAAGTCCAGCCAAAGATAGATAACAAAGAGGACGATCGGTACGAGCACCATGAGCACTTCGAGCCCAACCGTCCTGAAGAAGTATCGGAACACAAGCTTGGTCGATCGCCACGCCGTCTTCAGCATCGAGCGTTCGTCGTGAGTTACAACGATAATCTTGGCGTAGTCGGCTATCATGATGATAATCATCGCAGGCAAGAGGAGAATCACCAAGTACGCGATCCGAACCCAATACTCGGTGAGTTCGGACGATGCATTGTCTGAGATGGAGGTCACGATGCCACCCAAAACGCCTCCCAGGATCGATAGGAGAACGACCAGGAGCATCCCAAAAATCAGGAAGAGGCGAAGAAACCTCAAGAAGTATGTTCCACAGCCTCCCCAGAACGAGGAGGCGACAAACTTGGCTTTCTTGTCGCGAACGACGGTCAAGATCCCACCCGCCAGAAGAGTGTTGATGAGCATATAGGCAAGCAGCACCCAGAAAATTTGCCCTATGATTGACCCGATGCCGTCACGATGCAGATTGAGAAAATCCTGCATGAGCGAAAGGTCCAATCCCTGCATTAAGTTCGGCGAGGTCATTGACTGGCCAAATCCGGATTCAAGACTCGAACGGAAGGCCAACGCCAGCGGGACTGCAATCAGGAGATTTGTCACGTACAAAATCATAATCATCTTCCACTCGGATAGTGCACGTCGGAAGCCAGCGGAAAACGCTTGAAGTATGTTCATGAGAGTCACTTTCTCTTCAGTAGACCAAAGGGATTGGTCAGCCGGCGATTGCGCCGATCTGTAAAAGGTTTTGCAGCCAGAAGAGGAACTTCACCGTGTACTTCCAGAAAGGCGTACGTGCCGGCTCCGTTGTCTTACTGTTATTATTCAAATTCATGTCGATAACCATGATAGTGTCCGGATCTACTTTGGCCCAGGAGATCTTCTCCGGACGCCTGTACTTGAACTCAATCCATCGGCTCTGGCCGTCCCACGGCTCCCGGACTTCCTGTCCATTGTCAAAGTGCACAAGAATCGACGTCGGCAATTTGACCTCTCCCAACCTGCTTGCGACAACCTTCGAATCAAAGAGTTTCAGACTCTTGGTGCTGTCCGTCTTCGAATCGAACAAGATCTTCTTGCCGTCATGGTCGAACATCCCCTGGGGGAACTTCACCTCGCTGTTCTCAATGGAGGTGAGTTCGTAGTCGCATGTCTCCGTTCCCGACATCACTTGATCGAAGTACCAATTCAAGTCCTTCCCGAACTTGTTGCCATGGTACTTCGGGACGATTTCGTTCACCACAGCGAGAAAATCGCGCCAGCATGGATGTTTGAATTTCCATCGTTCAAAATACGTCTTCATGATCGTATCCATCACCGCCCTACCGACAAGCCTGTCGAATGTGGTCATGAACAAGGCTGTCTTTTGATAGGTCAGGGCTCCGTATCCCCCCTGCTTGAAAAGCCAGCCGAATGTGGCGGTCGGGGCAATTTTGGGATTCGGCATCGCAGTGTAGGACATCCGGCTTGACTCGAGATCCCCGAGAGTGAGCCCAGGCAGATTCAGCATCGAGTTCTTCGCGCCATAGTTCTCATCGACAATCCGAGTCTCTGTATATTGATTGAATCCCTCGTCAAGGAATGCTTCCTCGAATTCATTGTTCCCCACAAGACCATACCAATACTGATGTCCGAACTCATGGATCACGACCGTTTCGGCGAAGCGCACCCACGTGCCTGCCCCCCACAGCGATCCCGCCGTGATAAGTGTCGGGTACTCCATCCCTCCAGCTCCGCTGGCTCCATACGCTGGGTCCACAATAGTCAGATTGGGATACGGATATTTCCCCACATGCTTGTCGAAGTACTCCAGGGCAGTCTTTGCCGATGCAAAGTACCGCTCGGCCTGATGAACTCGTTGAGGCTGCATCAATACTCGTATTGTAACATCCCGCCATTGCTGCGTGAACTCGACGTAGTTCGGCGACGCAGTCCATGCGAAATCATGAATATCTTCGGCGTGATGGGTCACCGTTTTCGTGCCGTCGCCGTTATCCTTCGAACTGACCAGGATGCCCGTTGCCCCTAGGACATACTCCTTCGGCACGGTCATGTCCACATCATAGACACCGTAATCAGCGTAGAATTCTGTGTTCGCATGGAATTGATGACAATTCCATTGGCCTTTTGTTGCGTAGCGCTGGCCAGCTGCTTCGTAGACACCGATCTTGGGAAACCACTGTCCCACCATGAAGAAGTTCTGGAAATAGCCGGTTCGGGCAAACACCCGTGGTAATTTCGCCTTGAAGCCGATCATGAGCTGAATCGTCTGTCCGGGTAAAAGCGGCTTTGTCAATGGGATGCGAAGAACTGTTTGGTCCTCGCCGTTGTCATCGTCAGGATGAATGAACTCACTGTTGCGCAGAAGGTCTTCTCCATCCACAGTCGCAATCGACGTCACGTCCGTCCACCCCCATCCTGCTGCATCCATGTGGATACCTCGGTTCGTCCCGCCGGATTCCTTCATGAACGTGGATCGTGAATTCTTGAATGCATTGAGATAGAGGTGGAATTGGAGTTCGGTGATCCGGTCGGGCGACGAATTCCGCCAGATCAACGTTTCCTTTCCGCCCAGCGTTTTCTGCGAGGGATCGAGTACCACGGAAATCTGATAGTTCGCGATTCTTGGACTCAGAGGCACTTTAAAGATGCTCTGGCCATGCGCAAGCGTCGTGAATGTGATAAGACAAATGACAAGAAACGAAAAGAGTCGCGTTCTCTGTCTCATAGTGGATTCTTTCATCGGGGAGGATATTCAAGAAGGCATTTCAGATCAGGGGATGGACAGGATTCCGGTGGACATCCGAAATCCGGGCTGACACATCGCCGCTCATCAGTGTTCAATAGTCCCGTCGTTTGGGCATGCAACATTGGCACTGCAATGAGTGCAATATAGAGAACGAAATGAGAAATGGCAAAGGAAAGATAGGTGAAGCAGTGCAAAATGGAGCATCCAGGCAGCGAAAACGTCGCATGGAGCACTCAAAAACTAAACAACAAAGGAGATGGTGAGTTTGAGGAGGGCGAGAAGAAGCACATCAGCGAAGTTTGACGATTTGGGATCCGGCACACGTTAGCCGTTAAACCGCGCGGCAGCCGTCTATTGAAAATCACCTCCATACGACCAGTTCATGAGTTTACCATCGCTATCCACAGTCACCTGAATCGTATTTGAAGGATTGCCCGTCGAAACCGCCAGTAAAGTGACGCTCGAAACCTGTGGATTGTTCACGCTGTACGTTCCATCTTCATTCCATACCATTTTCGTCGGAATGGTGAACGTCGTGTAGTCACCCTGCCCTCCACCCATCGATCGAAGACGAACACGAAACTGATAGGCAAACGAACCGAGATGATTAAGGTCATTGATCATGGCATCGCGGTTGGAAGCGATGCTCTGTGCGCCGAAAAGAGTAATTCCGATGGCAATTGCGATGCCGACGATGATGACGCCAAGAATGACAAGCAAGAGCTGTTGCTGACCCATAAACTACCTCCAGGGGCGCGGTAGGACTTCACGGTTAGTCATACAGATGGGATCCTATCGTCCGAAAGGCTACACAAAATATGCCTTAACCGGCATCGGAACCGGCATGGAGGAATACCCCAAAAAGGGACTTTCTGGATATGAGAACGCTATCTTGGGAGGTTATTATTACCGCAACCGGAAAAAATCACTGGCCCAGTTTCGGGCGTTATTACCTTCGTTCTTCAGCCGCCTGCTTGGTTCATCAATTTGAAAAGACAGGTTCTGGGAGCGTCGAAAAGGGGTGGAAACGGAGTGCACCGTATGGATTTGGTGCGAGACAAATCAGGCAATCAGGACTTAGATCATTCGGAAATGTGGCAACTCGAGAGGATGAAAATGAGGAGGCGGCAACAGCGCTCTCACCTGAGACAGACGCTGATGCTTCCGGTTGCATGGATGCTGGGAGTCAAAGGCTTATTCGAAATCTCCACCAAATGTCCACGCCGTGATTTTGCCTTCGCTCCCGACAAGAACGCTAATGGTGTTCGACTCATTTTCGGAGGAGACTGCAGTCAGAGAGAGGGTGTTCATCTCGGCTGACGCGATGGAATAGGTGCCGTCCTCATTCACTCTCATTTTTGGCGGGATCGAGAACGAACTATAGTCACCCTGACCACCCCCCATGGAGCGCAACCGCAAGCGATATTGATACGCATAAGACGAAAGGTGATTGAGATCGTTGATGATGGCGTCCCGGTTCGTTGCCACGGTTTGTGCGCTTACGATCGATATACCAACGGTGATGGCAATACCGATGACGATGACACCGACGATGATGAACAATATCTGCTGCTGGCCCATGCATTGCCTCCTTCGGATCCTCCGATGCGCTCTGTGTTTCGCATCACGCCGGAGAATTGCTTCGACAGCAGGAAGGGGGCAAGAAGCATGCCCTCAAGGCGCGGTGAGACAATCGCCAAAATTCTCGAGAAAATAGACCAGCTGGCTGTTTGCTTGCGCGCAGTCTTGAAGATCTTACAATCAACGGAAAATATTACTCTCTTACTGATTCGATTCTTATCTCAGGACGACAAGGCAACTTGACATGATATCGTGCAGTGCCTGTTTCCGCTCGGTGAACCCCGCCATGAAGTAGCCAATGCACAAGATCATCCCCGACACGATTTTCCCGAAATAGCGTCCTGTTGCACGGCCAAAGGAAATCCGATTTCCGCTGAGGTCAGTGACGACGATCCCGAGCGCCATTTTGCCCACCGTCGCCTGCTTGCTCGATGACTCCATAAGAGCAAAGTAGAGCCACTGGCCAACAACGATGAGCACAATCGCTACGAGATACGCGGCGATGGCTGCCAGGATCAATCCGATCGCCGACTCCGACTCTTCCATGATTCCAGCTCCGATGCCCACGCCTAACAAAGCGAGTCCGGGGATGAATACAACAAATGCTGCGATACCCACAATAATCTGATCGATGATGTGGGCAACGAACCGTCGCCAGAATCCGGCAAACCGAACGGGTGGAGGTTGCGGAACAGCAACTTGTGGTGGGACTTGAAGTGGTTGCATGAAGACTCCTTTCTGATTTTCAGACTGCTCACAGCACCAAAGGGCGACCGAATCGCCACGTCATCTCATTCATCTCAACTGGAACTTCGAGCTTGGCTCGGCATAATAGTGAATTTGGGCACTCGTTGTGAACACGCGCCGCATCGGCCTGATCCATCGGCGCGGGTCAAATCGCAATGGCCTGTTGACACGATTGAGCGAGCGTCTATTTTGTGTTCTCTTCGATCCAATCCAGAACAGTCTTGTACCACAATTCTGCGTTCGCTGGCTTGGTCACGAAATGCCCCTCATCGGGAAAGTAGAGCATTTTTGACTTCACTCCCTGACGCTGCAATGCCGTGAAGAGCTGGTATCCCTCACTCACATCCAGCCGATAGTCAAGCTGGCCATGCACGACAAGCATCGGCGTCTTGAAATTGGCGGCATACTTCGAAGGCGACCATTTCTCGTAGAGCTCGGGATTCAGGTACGGGGTGCCGCGGAATTCCCATTCCGGGAACCACAATTCTTCCGTCGTACCATACATGCTTCTCATGTCGAACGAACCGTCGTGAGAAACAAGACAGCGGAACCGTGTCGTGTGACCTGCGATCCAGTTGATCATGTATCCGCCATAGGAGGCTCCGGCAGCCGCAATCCTGTTCCCGTCTATGTACGAGTAGGTTTTAAGGACGTAATCAACTCCCTTCATAAGATCTTCGTACGGTTTACCGCCCCAGTCACCGCTGATCTCATCAGTAAACTTCTGGCCATAACCCGTGCTCCCTCGGGGATTGATAAGGACGGCGATAAATCCGCGAGATGTGAACATCTGCGCGCTCCAGCGATAGTGAAATTGATCACCCCACTGACCCTGCGGCCCGCCGTGAACCAGGAGTATCATGGGATATGTTTTCGCGGCATCGAATCCAGCAGGCTTCACAATGAATCCGTGCACCTTTGCTCCCGCCGCTCCTTCAAACCAGAACTCTTCCTTTGGATTCATCTCGATGGACCTCAGTTTCTCATCATTCGTCGAGGTAAGTCTCTTCACAATCTTTCCGGTTTGATCAATACGAAAGAGTTCGGCTGGTTGGCTGATAGATTCTTTGACAAGGATGAGACCTTTTCCATCCGGGAGAATCCTCAGCGAGTGGTTGTATCCCTTGTCGATCACGACGTCCACCTTTCCGGACGCAACGTCGATCCGGAAGAGGGATTCGTTGCTCTTGTCATCGGCGTTGAAATAGATTGATTTGGAATCGGGCGTCCAGAGGAAATCATTCACGCTGAAATCAAATCGTTCAGTGACATTCCGACGGCTCCCTGTCGCGCGCGCATAGAGAATGAGCTGTCTCTCATCAGCCTCGAAGCCAGCGCGTTTCATCTGCAGATACGCGATGAACTTTCCGTCCGGTGAATAGAGCGGCTGAGAGTCATTTCCCGGGTTATCCGTAATTCTCTTCGGTTCTCCTCCTTTTACAGAAACAACAAAGATATCATTGTTCGTGCTGAGTGCCACCACAGCATCTGCATTCCTCGTGAACGCAATCTCGCTTCCGTCCGACGACCAATCGTACGACCAGCTGCCACCGAGATCGATGGGAGGCGAATCCATGTCACCCGGCGTCATGTCCCTCGAGGCTCCCCCGTTTGTTGGCAGAACAAAGAGGTGTGTGCGCTTTCCGTCTTTCCAGGAATTCCAGACTCGGTAGGGGAGCTTGTCAAAGATCTTCGCTTTGACCTTACTCTGTTCCACTTGCTCGCTGCGCTGCTTGTTGCTTTCGTCGTTCGGACAATCCGGATAGACTTCCGAGGAGAACGAGAACCATTTGCCGTCAGGTGATACCTGAAGATCAGAGACTCCCGTCGAGATCGATGACACTTTCTGCGCATCGCCTCCGATGACAGGCACGGTCCAAATCTGCGCTTCTCCGTTCCGGGTTGAGATAAATGCGAGCGATTTGCCATCAGGCAACCATCGCGGGGTGTTGTTCGCCCCTTTGGCTGCTGTCAATGGCCGTGTCGGGCCGCCGTCAGCCGCGACAAGATAGATATTGCTGTTCGTCTTGTTCTCAGCCTTGTTGTGAACCGTCACCACAAAAGCTACGGTCTTGCCATCGGGCGACACCTGTGGATCAGTAACCCTTCCCAGGCTTATGAATTCGTCAAATGTCAGTGCGTGCTTTGTCTGCGCACACAACGACACAACAAAGAACAGCAAGCAGCAGAGAACGGCAATGTGTTTCACAGATCCCTCCGGTGTTCAAGATGTGATGAGTACGATGGGCAGACGACTAATCCTCCGTCTGCACAAACCATGGGTCAATGATGCAATGACAAATCCTATACCCAGCCACGCAGTTTGCAGGCCTCTGCGACTCTCGCCACTCCGACCACCATTGCCGCGAGGCGTGGATGAACCTTCTTTTCCTTGATCGCTTCTTGAACAGTGTGATAAGCTTTTGAGATCTTTTCGTCCAGACGCGTGTGAACGACCTTTTCATTCCAGAAGAACGAATACTTGTCCTGCACCATCTCAAAGTACGAGACCGTCACACCCCCTGCGCTTGCAAGGATGTCCGGGATCACGTGGAGGCCCTTCTTGTGTAAGATGATGTCTGCGTCCGGCGTCGTGGGTCCATTTGCGAGTTCACAAATGACGCGCGCTTTAATGGCGGAAACATTGTTCTGGTTGATCGAGTTCTCGAGCGCTGCAGGGTACAAGACTTGCACGTCGAGTTCCAGGACAGAATCCCGCGCGATGGGATTGGAGCCGGGAAACCCAACGACCGAACCCGTCTTCAGTTTGTGCATGACAAGGTCTTTTGGATTGAGTCCGTCAGGATTGTGAATACCCCCGCGTGAATCGCACACGGCGATGAGCTTTCCCCCTCCCAGCAATTCCTGGTGCACCAGCGCGGCCCGCTGACCAGCGTTTCCGAATCCCTGGATGGCAAACGTTCCGTGCGGATCCACGCCCAGGACCTTACATGCTTCGCGGACACAGATCACACCACCCCGGGCCGTTGCATCGCGACGACCCTCCGTCCCTCCGATTTGCATGGGCTTATCGGTCATCACACCGGGTTGGTGGACGTTGAGGATGGTCTCGTATTCATCCATCATCCATGCCATGGTCTGTGGATTCGTGTACACATCCGGGGCCGGAACATCTTTGTCCACGCCGATGTACTGCGCCACCGCACGCACATATGCCCGGGAAATGTTTTCGAGTTCGCGGTCAGACATGTTCCTTGGATCGCATACGACACCGCCTTTGCCGCCACCGAGCGGCAGATCGAGTACTGCGGTTTTCCATGTCATCCATCCCGCCAACGCTCGAATCGTGTCGACCGTCTCATCAGGATGGAATCTGATACCTCCCTTGGCGGGACCGCGCGCGTAGTTGTACTGGATCCGATAGCCGTGGAACATCTTCACTTCTCCATTATCCATCTTGACGGGCATGGTGAACTTGAATTCCCGCTGCGGCCAGAGCAAGAGTTCGCATGTCGCCTTATCGAGATTCAGAATCTTGGCAGCTTCGAGTACCTGCTGCTGTTCAACTTCGAACGAATTGTATGAGCTCATTTCTTCACATCCTTTGGATTAGATGAATCGTCCTGCCTTCCTTCTTGGGAGTCATCGAGCGCATCGAGGACAATCCGATACCAGCAATTCCTGCACATCAGCGCACGATCGACGCTCAAAAGAACTTGCTGCCACGGGCTGAGTTGCGCGCCGCAGTGGGGGCAGGACTCCAGCGTTTTGGGGCCTGTCAAACCGACGCTCTTACTCATGGTCCTCCTCTGGCTTCAATATCACACCCTTGTTCTGGTGACCGTTGATTTTGATGACAAGGGGCTTGTCAAAGCGAACAAGTTTCGTGTAGCTCAATTGCTGGAATGGCTTCTGGCGTAGAAGCCACTCCCAGTCAAGAAAGCCCTGATGGTTGTCTGGATTCACAGTGAAATAGCCGATCATGAAAGAAGTGATGTTCTGGAAGAAATGCGAGCCCTGGGAGGGAGCGACGGACATTTCCTTGAAACCCGTCTCGACGATTGCCCGGGCACCCGCGATCTGTTCCCACGTCACCGGAATGCCAAGCCAGGGATCAAGCGTGCCCCAACGACCGACGCCAATCAGCAGGTAGGGCCTCTGCTCCAGCATGAGTTGGCTATTCATCATACTCACTTCCTTGGCCACCTCACGGCTGTGGGATCGATCAAACAGATGGTAATCAACCACAACCACATCTCGAATGTCTTCGATGAGGCCATTGCCCAGAACCTGATTGCTCTGACAGATGAGTTGACCGGGTGTAAACTCTTCCACGTTGAGTTCTTCGGGCTCACGGTTGACAACCAGGGGCCTCATCTGCAGCAGGGCAAATTCTCTTGATCCCTTCTTCCTCGAAGACAATGTCACGGCGAATTCAATCTCCACGGGCGTCCCCATTCCCCACGTTCCCATGTCCAGCAGCAACTCCAGGATCTCGGGAAGCGGAAAGAGCCGGTGGTGGAGGATCGGTCCGAACGTCACCACGCGCGAACCCGTTCTGCCGAGTCCATCGGAAATGACATCACTTTCAGGAGAATACGTCGAGCCCACGTAGCCGAGTGTGCCATCCTTTTCCGCCACATCCAGGCCATAGCGCTTCACGAGGACGTCGTGAGTCTCGGCACCGAAATCAGATCGCTCATCCATTTGCAGTGCGAAGAATTCCCGTTGCGAATTATTCAGGGACTCTTCCACCGAATAGAACTGAATAAGGTCGTTCGGATACTTCGGGCAGAAGCGCACCGTGTTGCCGCCGTCCACGACTGTCTTTCCAAGTCCCAGGGCCGCCGAGACCATGCCGTCAGAGGATCGCTGAGGAGGAAGCGGGTAAAAATTGTAGGACTTTGCCACTCCGGCGATGTCCGGATAAAATCGATTCTCGTGAGGTGCTCCGGCGAGACGCTGGATGATCACCGCCATCTTTTCCTCTTCCAGGCGGTACGAAGTGACCTTGATGTAGTCCTTGGCGCTCTGGTAGAATGTCGATGCGTAGACACGTTTAATTGCATTGATGAGATCGTTCAACCGGATCAGTGGATTCGGATTGTTGTTCGGAATCATGTACGTCTCGTACACTCCCGCGAAGGGATGATACTGCGAATCTTCGAGCAAGCTCGAGGATCGCACAGCGAGTGGTGTACGGATAATATCAAGAAACGCAGCAAGTTCGCCAAGCACTCCCTCCGGAAATCCGCTCGCTTCGAGGAATCGACGCGTAAGCTCCGTGTCATCCGGACAATGGATGGCAAACTGGCGAAGGTCGTTGTCATCCAGAAATTCATCGAACACATCTGTTCCCAGCACAACGGCAGCAGGGACGTGAATCTGAACATCGTCGAATCTGTCACCTACCTTGTAGTCATTGATCAAGGTGTTGACAAATCCCAAACCGCGCGCTTTGCCGCCAAGAGATCCTCCGCCAATCCGGGCGAAACTCGACTCGGGATCGAAGCCTTCCTTCACGAAATCAGCGATGATGCCTCTCTGACGGATGCTCCTGTAGTGGTGAAGCGATTTGATGAGATCCTTTCGGAGTTCTTCCACGGTCGGATAATCTGAGACACGCCGAGGCCTGAGTTGATGTGCGAGCCAGAATTCTGTCCGCGCTTTGAGCCAGTTCGAAAAGTGATTACGTTCGGCATGGTAGCGAACGCTTTCTTCAGGAACCATGGCCAGTTGCTCCTCGAGGCTCTTCAGGTCGTTCGCCCGACCCACTTCCACGCCAGCAGGCGTGCGAAATACGAAATCCCCAAAACTGAAATACTGGATCATGAACTTGCGCAGTTCGTTGAGCAGCACAGGAGAATCCTTCACCACAAACGAGCTGCCGGTGGCATAGGCAAGATCTTCATTTTCCGGTCTGTTCGAGAGAAGAAGGATGGGAAGATCATGTTGCTGTTCCTTCACCATGTGCGCGAAATCAAGGCCCGCACGTGGATCCTGTACACCGTTCCGCGGAAAGTCAATATCGGAGATGATGCCCAGCATGTATTCGCTGTACCGCTCGTAATAGTCCCACGCCTCCTCGAACGTCGAGCACAGGAGGATTTTCGGACGCGCACGCATCCGGAGAAACTTGTGCGTCAGATTGATCCCTTCTGAAATCAGCGCCTGGGATTGCTTGAGCATCTCGGTGTAAATACTGGGGAGAAAAGAAGAGTAATACTTGACGCTGTCCTCGATGACAATGATCGTTTGAATACCGACCATCCGCGTGTCGTGTTCCACATTGATCTTGTCTTCGAGCGATTTGATGATAGCGATGATGATGCGGAAATCACCTTGCCAGATGAAGACTTTCTCAAAAACCGACGTGTCGTGATTCATGAGAAGGTACTTCAATTCGCGGTTGTCGTGCGTCAACAGGACAATCGGGATATTGATGCCGGCTTCCTTCACCATGCGGGCGAAGTCAATGGCATGCATATCGTCGATGTGGAGTGTGGTAATGATGAGATCGAACCGCCGCTCCTCCTTCGCCAGCGTTATGGCCTCGTAGCCACTCGATACGCGTGTCAGTTCGGGAGAATGGCTGAGATTAAATCCCTGGTATTCATTCCGGATAAGTTCGTAGAGACGTCCGTCTTCTTCGAAGAGATAGAGATCGTACAAACTTGAGACAAGCAGGACATCGCGGATTCTGAGGCGCATCAGATTCTGGAAGCCCTGAAATCTGTCGCCGTAGCCGTGCTCAACCCAAAGTGCGTCGGAAGTGGTTCTTATTTCATCGAAATCATTCTTCAATCGGACTCCACACGCGATCACGCACAAAAAGCTCCGGAGAGACGGAGAACCGCCCGTCTCTCCAAGAGCCTGATTGTCGTACTGTTCAGAGAATCCTAGACGACTCCCTGATCCATCATGGCATCAGCGACCTTGAGGAAGCCACCGATGTTGGCGCCGTTGACATAGTTGCCAGGCGTTCCGAACCGCTGCGCCGTCTCAACGCAGTTCGTGTGGATGCTGTGCATGATCATCCGCAGGCGATTGTCGACCTCTTCTCGGGTCCAGCTCAACCGCATGCTGTTCTGGGACATTTCCAGCCCGGACGTTGCTACTCCTCCGGCATTTGCTGCTTTGCCCGGACCATAGAGGATCTTCGCATCAAGGAACAACTTCACGCCATCGATCGTCGTCGGCATGTTTGCACCTTCGCTGACCACATAGACGCCGTTCCTGATGAGATTCTGAGCATCCTTAGCGTTGATTTCATTCTGCGTTGCGCTCGGGAATGCACAATCCGCCTTGTGATTCCAAAGTGGATTGAATTCCATTTTCGCATCGAGCGGAGTATAAACCGCACTCTTGAATTTATTCGCGTATTCCTGAATGCGTCCACGGCGGACGTTCTTCAACTCCATGACGAACGCCAGTTTGTCTTTGTCGATTCCTGCCTCGTCATAGATGTAGCCGTTGGAATCGGACATCGTGACTGCCTTGCCACCCAGTTGATTGATTTTTTCCACAGTGTATTGAGCAACATTTCCGCTGCCCGACACGAGACACACTTTGCCCTCCAGGGTCTTCCCACGTGTCGAAAGCATCTCGGCTGCGAAATACGTTGCGCCATATCCCGTTGCTTCCGGGCGAACCAGCGATCCACCCCAGTTGAGTCCCTTGCCCGTGAGTACTCCCGAGAATTCATTGCGCAGTTTCTTATACTGTCCGAACAAATATCCAATCTCTCTGCCGCCAACGCCAATGTCGCCTGCAGGAACATCGGTGTCAGGACCGACGTGACGGAAAAGCTCACTCATGAACGCCTGGCAGAACCGCATGATTTTCAGGTCGCTCTTTCCTTTGGGATCGAAATCAGAGCCACCTTTTCCACCACCCATCGGCAGTGTCGTCAAACTGTTTTTGAACACCTGCTCGAAGGCAAGGAATTTCAAGATGCCCAACGTGACCGAAGGATGGAACCGAAGTCCGCCTTTGTAGGGACCGATGGCGCTGTTCATCTGAATTCTGTAGCCCCGGTTGATCTGCACCTCTCCCTGATCATCAACCCACGCTACACGGAAAGTCAGGACGCGTTCTGGCTCAATGATACGTTCGAGTATCTTCGCAGTTCGGTATTCCGGATGTCTCTCGAAAACAAGCGCGAGCGATTCTGCTACCTCCTGGACGGCCTGGTGAAATTCCGGCTGGGCCGGATTCTTCGCTTTCACTTCCGCCATCAGATCTTTTACGTAATCTGACATAACAACCTCCTGGGATGTATGTTGATTGAGTGATCGATTATCCTACTACTCATCTTATGAAGTGAGTTGCTAGGACTTGGTTATGAGAACGTATGAAAGGTGATTTGTACTCTGATTTTGGTCTGTTCGATGCTCCCTCCTCTTCCTTGGTCCCTACTGTCCTTTCTGTGGCTTGAAAATAATTCCCATGTTTTTATGACCGTTGATTTTCACTGCCAACGGGTCCTCAAAATGAAGATGGCGAATAAATGTCATTTCTTCGACTGCCGGCTGCCTAGAAAGCCAATCCCAATCGATAAAGCCCATATTAGTAAATGCATTCACGGTAAAATAGCCAATTCTAAACGAAGTGATATTTTGGAAGAAATGAGAACCCTGGGAAGGGGTCACGTTGAAGTCTTTGAACCCCGACTCGACAATGACCGATGCGCCGGAGATCTGGTCCCAGGTGACCGGAATACCCAACCACGGATCGAGGCTTCCCCATCGCCCCACACCGATAAGCACATACGGCTTTTTCTGAGCCAGGAGCTTCGCATTGATGAGGCTGAGCTCGGTCGCCACATCGCTGCTTTTCGATCGATCGAATCGTTCGATATCGACCACCACAATGTCGTGCAATCCGCGAATGGCCCCGTTGCCCAACACCTGGCGACTCTGACAAATTACGTCTTCCTGGGCAACATTGTCGACGTCGAGCTCTTCCGCTTCGAGACTGAGAACCAGGGGACGAATTTGCAGAAGTGCGAACTCCTTTGGTTTGTCGGGATCAACATTCATGTTCGCGGCAAATTCGACTTCGACGTGTGTCCCCATCCCCCATGTGCCCATTTCCAGAATCAGCTGAAGAATTTCTGCCAACGGAAATATCTTGTGCTTCAAAATTGGCGCGAAGGTGACGACACGTTTGCCGCTGCGAGAGACTCCGTCGTAGACTGAATCGTTTTCCGATGAATAGGTTGAGCCCACATAGTACAGAGTCTGATCTTCTTCCGCTTTGCTGAGGTCATATCTTTTGACAAATACGTCGGGCGTTTCGTCCTGTCGATGATCGAAGCCGCCGTTCAGGTCCAGGGCGAGAAACTCCTGCTGGGCATTGCGGATCGTTTCCGTCGTGGAAAAGAACTGCAGGAGATGCCGGGGGTACTTCGGGCAGAAGCGCACGGCGTTTCCGCCATCGACAACCATTTTGCCAAGGCCGAGAGCAACCTGCACGATACCATCAGCCGAATCTTGAGGCGGAACCGGATAGAAATTGTACGACTTGGCGACTCCTGCAAATGCAGGATAAAACCGTTCTCCATGCCGTGAACCCACCATGCGCTGAATGATCACCGCCATCTTCTCTTCCTGAAGCTGATAGGCGGTCGCTTTCATGTAGTCTTTGGCGCTCCGCGAAAATGTCGAAGCATAGACGAGCCTGATGCTTTGAAGCAGTTCACGCAGACGAACAGCGGGGTCAGGATTGTTGTTCGGGATCATGAAAGTCTCATAGACCCCGGCAAACGGCTGATACTGCGAATCTTCAAGAAGACTTGAGGAACGAACGGCGAGCGGTTCCCGGTTGATGTCCAGAAACTCCGTCAGCTTCTGGACGATATCTTCAGGAAAATAGGGAGCCTCTGAGAATCTTCGATTCAGTTCAACATCATCTGTTGTTTTCAGCGCAAATGCTTCGAGATCGTTTCTCGCGAGAAAACGGTCGAACACGTCGGTTGCAATGACGACTGCGGACGGCACGGCAATCTCGACATTTTCGAACTTCTGATCGATATGATAATTCGTGATCAGTGTGTTCAAGAATCCAAGGCCTCGGGCCTTCCCTCCCAGCGACCCCAGTCCGATCCTCGCAAAGCTATTCTTCGGGTCGAACGTCTCCTTATGAAACTCGGTGATCACACCGCGTTGCTGGATTTCCCTGTAGAGCCTCAGCGAATGAATGAGCTCATTCCGAAGATGCCCAACGGATTCGAAATCGGTGATCTTGTGAGGCCGGAGCCGATGAGCGAGCCAAAACTCCGTTCTGGCCTTCAGCCAGTTGGAAAAGTGATTGCGCTCGGCGTGCAGGAGAATGCTCTCGTCAGGAACAATCTGAAGCTGCTCTTCGAGTGTCTTCAAACTGTGGGCGCGTCCGACTTCAGTTCCATCACGCATACGAAAGACAAAGTCACCGAATCCAAAATTGTTGAGCATGAAATCCTGCAACTCATGCAAGAGCCTCGGTGATCCTTTCTGGAGGAACGACACTCCAATCGCATGTGCTTTCTCCGCGAACGCCGGGTTGCTTGTCTGCAGTAAAATGGGAATGTCCTCGTGCTGGCTGCGAACCATCTTCGCGAAGAGGATTCCGGCTTCCGGGTCTTTCACCCCGTTACGTTTGAAATTGATGTCAGAAATGATACCGAGGATGTAATCCTGGTACTTTTCATAGTAGTCCCAAGCTTCTTCAAAGGTCGTGCACAGGAGAATCTTTGGCCTCGCCCGCATCCTCAGGAACTTGTGAGTCAGGTTCACCCCCTCCGAAAGCAGTCGCTTCGACTGGTTCATGATCTCCATGTAGATGATCGGGAGGTAGGAGGAATAGAAACTCACATTGTCTTCGACAAGGATGATCGACTGGACACCCACAACGCTGGTGTCGTTCTCGACGTTCATTTTATCTTCAACGTACTTGATGATTCCAAGAAGAAGGTGGAAGTCCCCCTGCCAGATAAAGATCCTGTCAAAAATAGAGGTATCATAGTTCGCGACGAGTTCCTTGCGTTCACGATTATCGTAGGCGAGGAGAATGATCGGAGCTTTGACCCCGGCTTCCCGCGCCATCTTCGCGAACTTGATGACATTCATGTCTTCGATATGAAGCGTCGCGATGATCAGGTCGAATCGCTGCTCCGTCACGGCGAGTTCGACGGCCTCGAGACCGCTGGTGACGTGGGTAATGTCGGGGGTTTGACTGAGGTTGAGAGCCTGAAATTCCTGGCGAATCAGCTCGTACAGCCTTCCGTCTTCTTCAAAAAGATATTGATCGTACAGACTCGAGACCAGAAGGATGTCTCGAATCTTGAACCGCATCAGTTTCTGGAAGGACTTGACGCGGGTGTCAAGGAAGTCCAAACCCGGTATCTGGTCGATTTTCGTCATAGGGGACGTTGCTCACGAATCGAAATCAACCGTGATTCTCCGTGGGAGTGAGAGGATGGAGAGTCCAATGAAAAAGGCGTAACCCCCCTTAGGGCAAGATTCACATACTTACCGCTGAAAAAGAACCTAAGTGGGTTACGCCTTTTCGTGCAAACGCTATTGCCTGTCGGAAGCCTTGCAAGAGCAAGCCATTCCGGCAATCGTTGCTCTGTATCGATGGGTCCGACTACACCAAGCCCTGATCGAGCATCGCGTTGGCCACCTTCAGGAAGCCGGCGATATTCGCACCGACCACATAATTCCCCGGAACTCCAAACCGATCGGCAGTCTCGACACAAGCATGATGGATGTTTCTCATGATCTCGTGAAGACGACGGTCGACCTCTTCCTTGGACCAGGGCAGACGCATGCTGTTCTGGGACATTTCGAGACCGGATGTAGCAACACCGCCGGCGTTCGAGGCCTTGCCCGGAGAATACAGGATACCGGCGTCATGAAATACCTTCACTCCGTCCAGAGTCGTCGGCATGTTCGCCCCTTCGCAGACGCAGACGCAGCCGTTTTTCACGAGTTCCTTCGCGTCGTTCGCATCGAGTTCGTTTTGAGTCGCACATGGAAGTGCGACATCAACTTTCATGCTCCAGGAACGTTTGCCGGGATGGAACTCCACTTTGAACTTGTCAGCGTAGTCTTTGATGCGATCGTTGGCACTTGCTCGGAGTTCAAGCATGTAGTCAACTTTTTCTCCGCTGACGCCATCCTTGTCATAGATGAATCCGTCGGGACCGGAGAGCGTAACAACTTTGCCACCTAACTCGTTGACTTTTAAGACTGCTCCCCAGGCAACATTTCCAAAACCTGAGACAGCAACTTTCTTTCCGGCGAAGGACTGCCCCTTCGTCTTCAGCATCTCCTCTGCGAAGTAAACCACGCCATACCCTGTCGCCTCAGGTCGGATGAGCGAACCACCCCAGTTCAGTCCCTTCCCCGTCAAGACTCCGGTAAATTCCTTCGTGAGACGCTTGTACTGACCATAGAGAAATCCAATTTCCCTTCCGCCGACGCCAATATCTCCTGCTGGCACGTCCACATCCGCACCAATGTGGCGGTAGAGTTCCGTCATGAAACTCTGACAGAAGCGCATCACTTCATGATCGCTCTTCCCTTTTGGATCGAAATCAGAACCGCCCTTCCCTCCGCCCATCGGCAGAGATGTGAGGCTGTTTTTGAAGACTTGTTCGAACGCAAGAAACTTGAGGATACCGAGGGTCACAGAGGGGTGAAAGCGCAGGCCGCCCTTGTAGGGACCTATTGCGCTGTTCATCTGGATCCTGAATCCCCGATTAATGTGGATTTCCTCCTGATCATCCATCCACGGCACCCGAAACATGACAACGCGTTCCGGTTCAACCATGCGCTCAAGAATCTTTGCTGATTGATACTCAGGATGCTTCTGGAGGACGAGTTCTAGTGATTCGGCGACTTCTTGGACTGCTTGATGGAATTCTGGCTCGGCAGGATTCTTTGCCTTAACCTGAGCGAGCACACTTTGAATGTATGCAGACATATCTCCCTCGTATTTTCATTCGTAGACGAACTTCCCAAGTCCGGTCATTACCACTTTGAAGAGCAACTGTGCCGATGCGAAGTCTCTGAACCACACGGCACTTTCCAACCGCAACTTAAGCTTTGCATGCGCAAGAATATAATCGGATTTCGTTGACCGAGCAATATGAAACCGGCAGGATGAATATCTATTCACGCAGATGGTGAGAGACCAAACTTCCGTTTGCTGGATCGGTGAATTTCCGTCGTGCTGTGTGAATTCGCTCCAACTTCAGCAGTTCCTAAGAATGGAAAAACCTCGATAATGCATACATATGCACAAAGGGCGACCTCCCTCAAGGTCGCCCCTTTTCTCACTCATCTCTGGATTCCGATCATCGGCTTCCTGGTCGATTCTCACTTGATGAGAACGACCTTTTTATGTGAAATGAACTTCCGGCCGTGCTCCAGCGACTCCGCAAAGAGCCGGATGAAATAGACTCCACTGGAAAGATCGGACGCGCACCAGATGACCTCATGAGTCCCGATTCCAGTCTCGCCCTCCAATACACGCGCCACAATGGTCCCTAACGCATTGTAAACGCTCAGCACGGCGAAGCTCCGTTCCGGCACTACAAACCGGATTCTTGTCGATGGATTGAATGGATTGGGAAATGGCTCCAGCAATTCGAAGTCAGATGGAACGACTTTGTCCCCATGATCAAGCATGCTGACCAAGTCCGAAGCGACCGAGAACGCGTTTGCGAGGATCGCAGTCCCGCCTCCGGGTGGCGGGTTGAAAATACAGACCGCGCGGGTTCCAATTGCTGCATCCCGAGGGATGAAGAGAGACAGTTTCAATCGAGAGGGACTGATGATAGTTACAGAATCGACACTCACGTCATCCCCAAAACTGACTCTGGTAGTGCCCTGTTCAAAGTTATTCCCATCGACAGCGACGGACAGGCATTCGCCACTTCGGGCAGACTTCGGCGAGACGCAGGCTATCGAAGGGCCGAGGGTCTCCACATTGAAAACGTGCGGAAGAACAGCACTACCACCACCAGGTGGGGGATTTGTAACGATGACCCCTCTCGCACCGAGAATCGTGTTGGAATCTACGTGAAGCTGAACCCCCATGCTCGTAGCGCTGCTGACAGCTATCGAATCCACAATAATGCCCACACCAAAATTTGCAGTTGTCAAACCTTGAAGGAAACCTCTCCCAGTAATCCTCGCCATTGCCGACTTTCCCTTTGCACAGCCGGCGGGGCTGACTTCGACAATGCCCGGCTTGGGGTTCTCGACTACGAACGAGTTCGCCAATGCTATTGTCCCACCGCCCGGCCCGGCATTAGTTACTGAGATTGAGTGAGCGCCGGCCAGAACGCAATTTGCGATCGTGATTGTCGCCGCCATGTGAGCACCGATACTATCACACGAAACAGTGTGAACCGAAATTCCCTCTCCAAAATCGACCGAACAAACACCATCGATAAGGCCTGAACCCGAGAAATCAACTTCGATGGTCTGACCGAGAATACCTGTCATTGGTCCGAAGCTGTTCACAAACGGAAAAGGATTGCGAACCTCAAATGCGTTTTGAAGGCTCGACGACCCGCCGCCGGGGCCGGAGTTCATGATCGTGGCAATTTGGGGACCTACCCGAGAGTTGCAGGGAATCCGGAGAGTCCCTTTCATCTGTGTGGAATTCACGACCAAAAGTGAGTCGACCGCGATGTCTTCACCCAGCCTCAAGGAGGTGACTCCCGGCAAGAAATCTGATCCAGACACAGAGACTCTCATCGAAGTCCCTCGCACACCAATCGCGGGTGCGACGCTGAAGATCTTTGGCACGGGGAGCGTGACGCGGAATCCGCTCAGGAGAACAGCGGTTCCCCCGCCGGGACCATTGTTGACTACGGAGATATCTCTGGAGCCCACGAGTGCAGTTGGGGCAATTGTTATGGCCACCTTCAGTTGCGTAGCGGTCAACAATCTCGTAGAATCCACCGTGATACCATCTCCAAAGTTCACGATGGGTACTCCAGCAATAAAGTCTGATCCTTCAAGGATCACTGATTTTGTCTCGCTGCACATTCCCTCATTCGGAAATGCACTTGTCACAATCGGAATCGGGTTGGCAACAAGAAATGCCGAGCGTAGAGTTGCCGAACCTCCACCGGGGCCCGGATTCGAGACGGTGACATCTCGGAGACCCGGACTTGCCCCGACCGCAAGAGAGACATCTACTACCAGAGAACCGCCTGCCGTCCTGACTGATCGAACCATGATGCTGTCACCAAGAGTCACAGCTGTCACATCACCAAGAAGCCCACCGCCGAAGATGCTCACTGTGGTGTTCTTGCCGCGGATGCCAAACGCCGGAGAGATGCGTGTAATCGTAGGGACCGGATTCGGCGGGCTCAGCACTTCGAATGCGCTCCTGAGAACTGCAGTTCCAGAGGATGTGGTCACAGAAACGTCCCGCAGATTCCTCTCGGCCCCTCCCCCGATGGAAATGTCGACTGAACAACGTACAGTGGAGATTACACTCACTGAATTCACGGAGATGCCCTGGCCACTGAATGTGACATCGTTCACACCTGGCTCAAATCCCGTCCCTGTCAGGACGACTGTCACGCGACTGCATTGTGACGCTGAGGAAGGGCTCACCGCAGTCAGCGTCGGGGGAGGAAACATCGCTGCTGCCGTCCATCGGGAGTCTGAGATTGGACCTGCATATGAAAGGGCCTGCTCGGAAATATTGCCAGCAGCCCCCTCATCCATCCAGGAGGCACCTCCATCAGTCGAGCGTAGTATCCGGAGACCTGACGGAGCCATTCCATGAAGATCATTAGAGGTATAATGAAGAATCAAGGAGCCATCGAGTTGTTTTCCACGGGATCGTAGGTCGAAGTATTTCGCGATCGCTGCACCTCCATGTATGGGTGGCGCCGCTCCCGACATGCGGGAAACGGTGATGGAATCTTCCGTTCCGAGAGAGAGCAGGATTTCAAGACCGGTATTGCCAAATGATTCTTTAATTCCGCGTTTCAGGAGCCGCGTCGTCGAAACCTTTCCGATGATCGAGCCCGTGCCGGTCTCCTGAAGAAGCGCCTGAGGCTCCAGGACCAAGTCGTAGGCTCCTGTTGTGAGCGAACTCGCATTCAGTGACAACGTCCCGGCGACGGTCGTTGACCCGATGAGGAATTCACCGGGATTGCCCTCCAACACCAGATTCCAGTAACGCAAGGGAGCAATGGGAATCGAAGACGAGCCGCGATATTCAATCGTGCTTCCAGTTGCGGCGACGATCTCACCACCCTCAGGATCCAGCTTCCCGTCCTCGAGCGTTAGAAAACCATCCAAAACAATCGAAGCCCCCGAATCGGCAATGATGATGCAACCCGCAAATGCTCCTTTTCCCGAAATGCTGTGACTGCGACCGTCCTTCGCCGTGACGATGGCGACAGACACCAACGCATCATGAAGAATCAGCCGGTTGCCCATTCCGACAAGCACCAGCGATGACTTTACATCACTCCCCGAAAGAGTGCCATATACTTCCATGTCCGAATTTGCGGTCGCCGATTTGCCCGCTCCCACTTGCACCATCGTCCCTGTCCCAACGACGATGTTTTGATTTGCGGCGAGACCGCCGTTGAACAAGATCTTGGAGGTTCCACCGATGGTTTGAGTGCTTGTTCCGTCAAAAGCCATGAGACGGTTCGCCGGACTTGTGAAAACACCGTTGTTGACAAAATCGCCCCGAACAATGATATTCCCTTGCCCTGAACCGCTCGTGCCCAATTCGTACCTGCCATCCGGACTAGTTCTGAATTCTCCTTGAAATGTGTGAGCGCCGAGGTTGCCGTTTCCGCTTCCTGACCACTCCCCTTCTATCAGCGTTTTCCCCTGCACTATGATGGCCCCCGAGAACCCTCCTGTGTTCCAACGGGCGCCATTGCTGATGTGGAGATTTCCAGCGATTGAGAGCGCGTTACTACCCGACGCTGTGCAGGACCATTGTCCCAGAGTGCTCTCAAAGGTCAAGTTTCCGTACGATCTTCCTGAAAAGGATGATGACGGCACGAGAGAAGAACTCCCGCGATAGACGAAGTTGCTAGCTCCACTGAGAGTGCCCTTCGAGAGTGCAGAAGAGATTGCCGCATTGGAATTCTGGATGAACATTCCGCCATCGTTGACAACCCACTTCGCGCTTCCAACGACGGTCCAGCTCCCACCTTGATTGAGCCACATTCCCTCGATCGTCAAGTCATCTCCGGGACCATCAGTGAGAGTGTGGGACACTCCTGAGGCAACAACGACTTCGCCGCCTGATTCGACGGTGAGTTGGTCGTAGGTCGTGGTTGTGGTGATTGTCACGGTGTCGCCGCTTCTCACGGTGATGCGCCCGGAGCCCGAGTCCGGCGGAGCCGACGGGACCGTCCACGAGCCGCCGTTGAATCGTTCCCACGTTTGGAGGGAACTCCAATTTCCCGAGGCGACGCTTCGATAATCGCCCAACGAAGCGGCAGTCGCATGCGTTCCCGATTGGGCGCCCGAAGTTTCACCTTGTGAGGGGTTCACCAAACAAATGCTGGTTACAATGGTTGTAGAGAGGACAATTCGAAGGCTTTTCATGGCTTCGCTCCGAGGGGATTCGGACTATTGAATGGACTTAGACTTCGGGGATTACTGCCGGAGGTGATTGGGAGAACGAACTAAAAGTCGAGAAATTCCTGTGAATCGACGCAGCGAGGAGGTACCCTCCGTGGAAATCGGAAGGTTGGTCAACAACGACCTTTGGTTCGCTCACGTATCGGCAATCCGATGGCTTGAGATCAGGTCCTTCTTGGTGGGAATGTGCTGGAGAATTTGTTGCTGGAGTTCTTGCGACGGCCATCTGCAAGCATGGCCGACGATGATCGATTCATGTTCGAATGAATGTAATCACAGTGCTCGTTGATGTCAACAAGAAGTCATTGGCATTGCGTGAGAGCCAGGCACCGTCCGGATAGACAAAAAGAAAGGGGTGAACGCTTCCGAGCTCACCCCATAACAATGACCCTCCATGAGGGAGGATCCGTCAATGTGTCGGAACCTACTTCATGAGAATGACCTTTCTGGAGGAGAGATATCTCTTGGCGGATTCTGACGATTCAGCTGTCATCCGGATAAGATACACTCCACTTGGCAAATAGTCGGCGTGCCACTGCAATTCGTACGTTCCCTTTGTTCGGTCAGCATTGACGAGTTCTGCTACGATGTTGCCAAGCATATTATGGATTACGATTCGCACCCTGCTGTCTTCAGGGACGCCGTACCTTATCCGCGTTGAAGGGTTGAAGGGATTAGGATATGCTTCCTGGAGAACAAACTGATCAGGAATCGGTCCGATGTCTCCCTCGACGGAAGTCGCCGTTCCGGTGCTAACAGTAAACGCTGCCGGCAAACTGGCCGATCCACCGCCCGGACTTGCGTTTGTCACCGTGATGGTCCGAGGGCCGGAGGCTGCCAATGAAGCCAGGGTGAGGGTTGCCTGGATTTCTGTCGGGCTCTTCACAATGATTCCGTTCGTAACGATATCCGCACCGAAATTCAACGACGTCACTCCCATGATATACTGTGAGCCCGTCACGGAAACATTCACAATACTTCCCCGGTTCGCGCTGGAGGGCGAAACGCTTGCAATTGTCGGAAGCGGATTGTTAACGCTAAATCCTGCAACAATCAAACCCGAGCCCCCTCCCGGCGGCCCATTCGTGATGGTGACGTCGCGTCCCCCGGCAGCAATTGGAAGAGGGATGGTGATGTTTGCGCTGATTTGAGTGAAGCTGGTCACGGAGGATGAGTTGACCGTGATGTCGGACCCAAGAGTCAACGCGCTGGTTCCAGACACAAAGCCTGTTCCGGTAATCACCACATCGAGGGTTTGTCCACGAGCACCACTCGCCGGAACGATGGAGGAAAGTGTCGGCGTCGGATTTCCCACATTAAATACGCTCGAGAGCGTTGCTGTCCCGCCACCAGGGGACGCGTTGGTCACGCTCACGCTGCGAGCCCCGACAATTGCACTTGCTGCCACGGAAATGTTTGCTATCGCACTTGTAGACGATGACACCGTAAATGAATTTACCGCGATGTTCACTCCGAAGGACGTAGTGGTGACACCCGTTGCGAAGTTGCTCCCGGCCATGGTCACATTGAGTGTCTGTCCCCGTCCTGCCGCATAGGTGCTGAGAGACGTCAATGTCGGTGCGAGGTTTGTTACGATAAATGCATTCGCAAGCGTCGATGATCCGCCACCCGGGCCGCTATTGGCAACCGTTACGTTTCGTGAGCCAGCGATTGCTGTCGACGCTATCGTGATGCCCGCCATGATGTGAGTACCTGTGCTGTCGACTGTCAGACTCCCGAGTGTGGTCCCCGTGCCAAAATCAACGCTACTCACTCCGCTGACAAAGTCCGTCCCGATTACGACGACGCTGAGACTTTGCCCAACGCTACCAGTATTCGGAGAGAGACTTAGCACCGTCGGAGAAGGATTTTGGACTTCGAATGCAGTCAGCAGGGTTGCCGATCCGCCGCCAGGAGCCGAGTTTGTTATGGTCATGTCCCGAAATCCCAGAAATGCATCCCGGGCCACAAGAAGGCTGCCAGTGATTTGACTCGAGCTGACGAACGTCGCGGAGATGAGAGTCAATCCTGCTACAGGCAACGTGGCGGTAACACCCGGAATGAAACCCGTCCCGTTGATCGTCACGTTCACGAGCTTCCCTCTTGCGCCAATTCCAGGTACAACGCTCGCAATCGTCGGAGCAGGATTCATCACAGAAAACCCTCCGGAGAGGGTGACGGTGCCACTCGAACCCCCAGAGTTCGATACAGAGATATCTCTTGCTCCTGTCGTTGCAGCATACGAAATCGCGGCACGGGCTCTGATCTGGGTGGCGCTCAGAATGGTGATGGAATCGAGAGCGATGTCAAGACCCATGTTAAGCGTCGTTCCGCCAGAAATGAAATTGGTGCCAGCGAACAGAATACTCAATGTCTGCCCT
>Ga0182021_10001108_pt1 | contig 30570 bp, 27 predicted proteins | sample 612E3MmetaG_FD_120493 | JGI IMG/M metagenome (GOLD analysis project Ga0182021, IMG submission 120493) | Permafrost microbial communities from Stordalen Mire, Sweden - 612E3M metaG (Illumina Assembly) | ecosystem: Environmental > Terrestrial > Soil > Wetlands > Permafrost | place: Sweden... | reverse complement strand
TTCTTTAGACGTTGCCTCAAAGATTCTGTAAAAAGAATCGTTAGCTGACACTACTTTAAAATTATCATCTAAAACTAACAGTGACTCACGCATCGTAGCCATAATATTTTCAGCATACTCGCGTCCTTCAAAGGTAACTCGTTCTGCGTTTCTGCTTTGCGTTAGTGCGGCTTGGATTGCTTTTTTTTCTGTCACTGAGAATAGGGCGTGTGCGAGTTCACCGTAGACGGTTTTAGGTGAACCTTGCTTGTGGAAGTAGCCGTCTGCGCCAAGGTTAAGCGCCATCATAGCGACTTCTTCTCTGCCTTTACCCGTAAAGAGGATGAAGGGGATTTTGTTGTTCTGTTCACGCAGCTCCTTTAGAAACTGGAGGCCGTCTTTTTGGGGCATCATATAATCCGAAACCACCACGTCATATTGCCCGGTTGATAGTTTCTTGAAGGCTTCATCCACACAGCAAACAGAATCAACTTTAAAGTTGCCTTCCGCCTCAAGAATCTCTTTAGAAACTTCTATAAGGCCAGCGTCATCATCAACAAGCAAAACGCACAAGCTCCCCTGCCTTTTTGCAGTTTTCAAATAGCCGTTGGTAAAGTTAGACAAAACAACATCAACCTTAGAAGAATCCGCTATATGTGAGCTATTAACCTGTGCTCACACAACAGTTATGCCAGCGCGGACTTAAAAAGGTAGGGATTTGCAGAATCTAGCTGCTTCCCAATTATATTCTAGTATGGAAACCTATGACGTTGTCAGGCTAATCGTCAACAAAGCGATCATTTCTACGAAACCTAAAAGACGGGGAAATCCTAGTTACGGATGCGCGCCAGTTTGTTGCTAAATCGATTTTTTCATGTAAAGCCTGCCATATTCAGTGGCTCGGCAAGAATGTTAAAAGCAATTGACAGCTTTCAAATCGAGCTAAAACTGATTCGTTCTATTGTCTCATTAGCGCCAGACATCAGAAAAACAATTTAACCTAAACAGACATATCCAAAAATACTGCAACGGATGCGATGCGCATGGAAATGGACAAAGAAGAATTAGAGGATTTCAACCAGATGATCCGCGTGTTTGTTTTATTCTACAAGACCATTTGGAGCGAAGTGGAAAAACAGTTCTCAGAACTACCCATTGAAGAGAGACATAAAATCTATGGCGTCATAGCTCCCCTTCAATCGTCGGAATGCTCAACATGGCTGTGGACGATAACGACGCAGATGGAACCCGCTCCAAACCAAGAAATAGGCAAAGAAAAAACGATGAAGAGACATCCCTAACGACGCTTAGTTCCTCTACGTTAGCAGCGCCGAGAGCTGTTAAATTAGCTTTTAGTGATTAATTTTGCGAGTAAAAACATCGATCGAGCTTTGCTAATAACTCCCAACCTCACAGCACCCACTGCATTCAGAAGCATCGCAATCAAACAGAGCAAACAATGAAACCGTAACCCTTAGCAAACTCCTGACCTTATGATTCTTCAAGCACAGCTGCCTCTTAAGCCTGGAATTAACCCTCTTAACAGAAGACCGCAGCCGATAAGCCCTCTTCTCACACTTGGACCCATGAGTGCGAAAGAACTGTCAACCCTCAACAGCCCCTCTTTCACTCGCATCTGGTTAGCGGGGTAAGGAATAACCACGCGAACCCCCGAGTCGGCAGCTTATTCTCGTTGACTCCTGCAAGAATACTGCGAATCCCCAACCAGCAGCTTCATCTTCTTCCTCGTTGCCTTCAATAGCCATTTTGGTAGTGTCGAATACTATTCCAACTATCGTCGTTGTTGTCAGGTGTTAATCGCAAAGCCCGCAGTAATCGTGTGAGCAGCTTTAATATTAATGAAGGAGTAGGGATGAAACAGCACCCTGAGAAACACATCCACAACAACATCAGCAATGTGGTATCCACTATCCGGCGTAATAGTGAAACTCTCAGTATCATTATATTTGACGCTTACAGAGCCACTTGGATTAATCGCGCCGTTAACTCCAGCAGAAGAAGTAATACGTTGTCTTCTACGCTTGACGGCTATTGCTATGAAAATTGAAAATATTGCGGCGGCGGCAGCTATGACGGCGGCGAGCACAAGATACAATGGTGTGGAAACTGGATTCGCCGTTAACGAGTTGCTCGTTCCAGCAATCACTACATTGAAAGTAAAGTCGCTCAAACTAGGATCCACTGAAGGTGAAACCGTCAAAGTTAAGTTTGCAGCTACCACTTGGTTTTTCGCTAATACGGTTCCTGCTTGATTCCATGAAAGTGAGAGCCATTGGGAAACAGTTGCAGGAGACCAGGTATTTGTCGTTAAACTTAGTGTCTCATTAGAGTTGCCTATGTTCTTGAGCCACAAAGTGATGTTTGAAGTGGCACCCGGAGATATAGTGCCAAAATCTAAAGCAGTTAAATTCGCAGTGCAAGCACTGTTAGAGTAGACGCCAAGGTTAATCACCGTTAATGTTCCTTTTGAAGGAACAGATTGACTCTTTACTTGAGGTGATACCGCCGAGGAAACTAATGAAGCAGTTAACACAGAAATCAGCAATCCAATCGCAATTAAAATAAAGATTTTTCGTATTAGAAGTCGCATATCAATCACTAATAACTCATTTAGGTGTAACGCAGAAATAAGCCTCATTGAGCATGCGCGCTACACTAGCGCAACAATCAGAAAACTGGCGCTGAATAACAAAGCAAACTCGAAAAGCTATCAGTAACCGCTGTAAAATACATTGGGCAGCTCAAAGAGGCAATCGATGTGTTTATCAAAATCCAAAAAACACTTTTTGAAGTGTGTTGAGAAATTTGTCGAACTAAAAAACTGAGTTCCGTTCCAGATGTTGCCTTAGCGCTTTTGATTATTATAGCCCTTGAATCTGGTGTGGGGTGGAATTTGGCTCTAGAAGATGTTTCTCGTGTTTGAGCAGTTTTGAGCGTTCTTGAACTAGTTCTGATATGTGAGAAGCGAATTCTTCTATCTTCATTTGCATTTGCTTACGTTCAGTTATATCTATGCAAGTGCCTACCCACTCCATTATGCTACCATCGTTGTTAATCACAGGAGCGGCTCGGGCCAAAAAGTTGCGGTAAACGCCGTCATAGCGGCGCAAGCGATATTCAACCTCATATTTGCTTTTTGTTTTTAATGCGTCTTTCAACGCCATAATTGCGTGTTCAACATCATCGGGGTGAATAGCTTTTGACCACCCCCAACCTTCCATTTCTTGAAAGGATTGACCCGTGTAATTTCTCCATGAAGGAATATCTTCGACCATTTCTCCCTCGCAATTAGTAGTCCACCCTACCTCACATGCAAGTTCAATAAATGATCTGTAACGTGCCTCGCTTTTTTGTATTAAGTTCGCAGCTACCACATTTTCAGTAATATCTATGTACTGATATAACCAACCAAAAGGCTTACCGTCTACTTCTATGGGCACAATTTCTCTTAAGCAGGTCCTGCCATCTTTCATTGGTATTTCTTCGCCCTTTTTTATTTTTCCTGCGATAATTATTTCCCTAATTCGCATTTTTTGTTCTTGGGGATTTAAGTAACATGCCTCAGTTTTTTCATTAATTTCTTCTGCGTTTATCCCTTTTAGCGCTGACGGCAATTCCTTCAAACCAAAATAGTCGCAGAACGCTTGATTGACAAATTCAATTCGGTTATCATTTGATACTATCTTGATACCATCACACATGCTTGAAAGAACTGTAAAGAAGCGCTGAAAAGCAGTTTCCAAAACAGGATGCTTTGATTTAAAAATCTGCTCTCGCCCTTGAGAATGTTTGGTCAGAAGGCCCATTAAATGTAGTTCATTTAGGTTTTTACTTTCAAATGCGCGAGCCCTGCCAGTTGTCCTGCTTATCTGGCTTGCGCTTCCTGAACCGAGATTTGTCAAAGCTGTAAGAGTGGGCAGGAGTCTGTGCGAAACTTGGACATGAATCTGGGGAACTTCGCTCATTTTGGCGTCTATTATATCTAATCGCTTGATTACATTCGCAAAAGCCGTTGAGAATTCACGTGTTTTCATTTTATACCAACCGAAACATCGACCGTAATAGAGAACTTAAGTAAAGACTGGATATAAACGCAATTTCCGAACCCAGCATGTATCGAAATTTGATATATAAAATGAACACGGAAAAACCAGAACCCACAAGGTTAGCAACTTTTCATTACAAACTACACCTGGAAAGTCTAACCAATCTTGTGGACCTAATTGCATGCCACGTTTACTGGTTTACTATCGCGTTTTTTGAATAAGAACTAAAAACAATTAAGAGCCAGTATTTCTGAGCACTCAGGTTTTCTCAGTTAGGTTAAGAAAAAATGATTTTTCAGCTTGATATAAGAGGAGTTAGAGGATATTTCAAATCTGCAATAGTGTTTGCTCTATTTTTGTAGTTGCATCATAGATGCCACAAGTCTTATTAACTTATTACACATATTGGCTTTTGCAAAACTTGCGGTATAATAATAGAGAAGACGTGAGACATATTAGAAAAGAAATCATGTTCACCATAATGCTCTCAGGCTTAATAGTTGTGGCAACAAGCGCAGGTGCTTATGCACAAACAGTAAACGTCACCATAGGGTATCCAAATAACTCTAACGGCGACTTAGGCATCACTTCAGGCAGCAATTGGATCGGGCAATTTCCCATTACAATAGCAACCGACGGCACAACTAGTTCAACTGAAGCGTACTGCTTAAACTATGACAGCACCATTTACGAGGGCTCTACCTATCAAGCCAACATAGCCGCGGCAAACGACACAGCAGAATGGAGAGCTGTCAGCTACATTTTAAGCTGGTACACCCCTACAGATAACGACGGCGCAGCAATCGACCAAGTTGCAATCTGGAGGCTTCTAGACAACTATAACCCCAGCGAAGTCAATCTGCCCGCGTCAATTGAAAATGCAGCTGTCAACTTGGTAGCTATTGCCAACGGCAAAGACGTAGTCCGCCCAGGCGATCAATTAATTTGGGTTTCACCTAGCTCAGGCAACGTAACAGCTAATCCAAACCAAACAGTAACTTTCCAGGTGCAACTCAACAATTCTACTGGTGCGCCACGATCAAACGTCCAAATCAACTTTAACGCAACACTGCAATCTACCTCTGGCGAAAGTTTAACGTTAAACTCTACGTATGTTAACTTAATGCAATCTTTCACAAACACCAACGGAATAGCCCAAGTCAACGTTACAGTACCGTCTGACACCCTGTTAGGCTCAACCATCAAAGTTCAAGCCTCAACTCAAAGTGCGTGGTCCCAGGAATACTTGGACCTTACCAGCTATACGACATCAACCCAAAACCTAATCGGTGCAGGTCCAGTTTTAAACTTAACAGCATCAACTAACATCAGCATCATGGGCTTTATAATGGTGTTACCTGAATCGGCTTACGGCGCACTCACCACAATAGTTACGTTCGCAGCAGCCCTCATAATTTACAGCAAACTCAAGCAACCAACAAAAAAAGCAATCCCCTAATCTTTACTTTTTCATTTTGCTTAATTCTTTGAGGTTTTCGAGCGATAGTTTACGCGGTTAACTTTACGCTTCAGAGTTACAACACTAAGAAAATTGCGCGTTTTTCTTGATGGGGTTTGTTTTGGGTTAGTTGTACCTTTACTATAGGTTTTTTATTTATCTTTTCCTGAAATTATTGTCGCTTTCTCTTTGACAACGTTCACTTTAATCACCAATCAAATATTTCCATAGCTATCCAAAACCAGCATTCCTGCAGTATCTTTCTGATAAACGCCCCATTGGAAGACTCCGCAAACCTCAAATTCAAGCTTCCATGCGGCCTGTTATTATACCAATCAACCAACTCAGACATAGAACTGTATCTACTTCGATGTTTCTCATAGAAATCAAACCATTTTCCACCTTACCATTTGTTTGAGGATGATTACCACCACAAAGTATCTGCCTAACACCCTTGCGCTTTCAAGAAGTTCTCAAACACATGGTCTACTCTACCCTGCTTGTCTCTCTTATCAGCATAGAAACTGAGTTCCATGATCGCTAATACACTCTCGAATGCCCAGACTAAACATCGACCTACAGTTTTCCAAGGCTTCACCGAGAAGTAGCAGGGAATTTTCAGCGCAAGCACTGTCGAACTCTCCTCCTGAAAACACTTTCTCGAGGCATCATCTAAAACAACACAGACTTGTTTTCCAGGAACTGCCCTACTGATGTGCCAATCCATATGAACAGCTGATAAGGAATGGGTTCGTTCATACCGAACCCATGGCTTTCGACGCTTTTGTTTAATTTGCTGCTCGCTTGCAAAGCCTTTTTCCAGCATAAGTCTATGAATACTATTATGAGGTATTCTTACCTTCGTTTCGTACCGAGTTATTTTTTCTATAGTCAAAGCGTTTAGCCTGTGTTTTTTCCATTGGTTTTCTACGATCTTGATCCAATTATCCTGCAGTAATTTCTTAGGTCTGCTAACTTTCGATCCACGTCTGGTGCTTTCAATGTTTGTTTGTAAATGGAATAGAGCTGTCTGAATCGTCTTGGTTTGACTCCAAGATAGTTGGCTAACCATTTCTGACTCTCTTTTCCCTCATGAAATTGCTTTAGGCACCAGAGGAGTTTCTTTTTGTCCCGTATTTTAGCCATGCTGCTATTGCGGTTGGCTGAATTTATATAGCGGCAATATTTTTGGGAAAAGATAATAGGTTTTTTTTGCAAAATACTTAAAAGCTGTATCGATGAAAAGTGAGGCTGTGCACAGTCTTGGGGATGAGCAAAGAGTCTTAATGTTTTGCTAAAGTGTCATTTTGATTCAGGTCCACTTCCGTCAGGAATGGATTGGGTAGCGATGCGTTTGGGCCCTGTTTATATTGTTGAAAAATATTGGCGAATTTAGGTAAGCAGGACACTGGAAACCCGTTCATTTTTCCAAAATTCTACAATAATAGTTGAATTAGAAAAGTTCATAACATGATAAAAGCACACTTATACTAGGCATATTTTACGAAAAAACAAGTTATCGGTTTCCTTCTTTTGTGCTTTATTTTTGTTGTAGCGACATTTAGCACCGCTCATGCTGACACGCCTGCTTTAACTGCGTCGATAAGCGCAATAGACAATGCTGCTGGAACTGGGCGCGGCATTTCGGAATGCCCAATTGGTACAACTCTTTGGCTGTTCTGGACACAATCGCCCCCCAGCGGGTCAATAATAGAAATAAAAATCTACCCTCCATATGGAACTTGGGTTAAGGATGTTGCAAATCTTCATCAGAGCGATTCAGGAACAGAATTGCTAAAATTCACAACTACCCAAAGTGGAACCTACTATATAGTTTGTGCGTAATATTACCCAGACGTAATTCCTGATATATTAATACTTGATACTCTGTTTGTGGGCGAAAACCACGAACAACCAACAAACCACAACAATTACCGTTAACAAAATTGAACCTTACAGTAGCCATAAAAAAAACGCGCTCAATATTCAACCCATACATAGTGCACCAGCCTTATTGACTACACAACTTGTAGATCCTGACGTTAGCATCATAATACCTGCTTACCGCGAAGAAGAAACGATAGCCGAAGTCCTACAAAGGGTAATTAAAATCAGTTGGTCTCTGGGTAACGTAGAAATCCTTGTTGTAGACGACGGATCAACAGATAACACTGCAGAAAAGGTTGCAGCATTCCCATTTGTCAAATACATCCGTCACGAAAGAAATTTTGGAAAAGGCGCAGCAATACGTACTGGCATCAAAAACTCTCGGGGAAAAATCCTTGTAATTCAAGACGCCGACTTGGAATACCTACCCGAACATATTCCAGCCATTGTAAAGCCCATATTAGCTGGTTCAACGGACATGGTTTACGGCTCAAGATTCAAAGACAAACCGGAAGGAATGAGTATTTCACACTTCATCGGAAACTCAATACTATCACTTGCTGCAAGATGCCTATACAACATACAAATCACAGATATTATGACTGGACAAAAAGCACTCAAAAAATCCATACTTAACTCTACCGAACTACAAGAAAACGGCTTCGCAGTTGAAATAGAAATAACCTGCAAAGGATTCAACAGTAAACAAAAATTCAAAGAAGTTCCAATTCCATACTCATACAGACGCCATGGCGCTTCAAAAATAACATACATTGATGGCCTCAGGAGCCTTGTCAAGTTGTTCACAATTTTCTTAAGGGAAGATACATAAAACCTGGGCAAACCTGTTAGACCACAATTTTAGAGGCGCTCATGTTTTTTGGCAACCCATAAATGCCCATAAAGTCACCCAGTCTAAATTACCTAAATCTAAAATTTTGAGGTTCTCAAGTGAAACTTTGCTTCACAAGCCACCGTTACATTCCCCAAGTTGGCGGTTACGAGAACCAAATAAAACTGCTCGCTGAACACCTCAGCAAACATTTCCCCGTCAAAGTCGTTACCTTCAACTTAACCAACAGCCCAGCCGCAGAAACAATCAACAGCGTTCAAGTTTACCGTGTGAAGCCTCAACTGATCTTCTTTCGGGTCCCATTCTCGATGAGTTATCTTAAAAAACTCGACGAAATGGACTATGACTTACTGCATGCTCACGGTTTTGTACCAGTGGTTTCTGACATCAGCTTGGTTTATGCAAAGTCAAAAAAGAAAACCACCGTTTACACCCACCACTTCGACGGAAACGTCCAAGACGCCAAAACCCTCAACACCCTCGCCAACACATACAACCAAACCATCGCCCGCACCAGTTTCAAGTTTGCCGACGCCATCATTGCTACCACCCAAAGCTACGCAGAAACATCCCCAGCCCTAAAACCACACTTCAACAAAGTCCAAGTTATCCCCTGCTTTGTGGACTGTAACCAATTCAAGCCACAATCCCCTTTGAAGGTAGAGAAGTTAAGGCAGCAACTTAGGCTCGACGGTAAAAAGTCGGTGCTTTTCGTAGGCAGAATCGTCCCCTACAAAGGCTTAGAATACCTCATTAAAGCAGTAGAGCACTCGAAAAACGTGTTGGGCGAAGAACTTAACCTGCTGCTGGTAGGCGGCGAAGAAGGAAAAAACATAACTGATAAATCAGCATACTACCAGCAAATTCAGCAGCTTGCGGAAAAAAGCAGCATCCGCGAAAACATTCACTTTTTGGGTAGAGTTGAAAACAGCCAACTAGCCACATACTATAGCCTCGCCGATGTCGTTGCGCTTCCCTCAGTCATGCGCGGCGAAGCATTCGGCAGCGTTCTCCTCGAGGCTTTGGCATGTGGGACGCCTGTGGTTGCTTCCAGCATACCTGGAGTGAAGGATGTCCTCAAAGGCAACGACTCGGCAGGCAGCTATGTTCCCCCAAAAGACAGCATAGCGTTATCCGAGGCATTGGTTAAAGTTGCCTACAGCAAAAAAGATGTAACTGAGCGCTGTAGAGAATTCGCGTTTGAGAATTATGGGGTAGAGAAAATAGTGGATAGCTATGTTGAACTTTACTTGTCGTTAAGCCATTGAGTTTTTGCAAGTTATCTCTGTTAGAAGAAGAACACCAATTTTTTGCTGTTTTGGACAAAGGTCGTTTTGGGTTGCTTTTTTGAACCAGAGCTTAAATTGGTTGCAGGCTGAGTCACTTAAAGTCTGTATAAGTCAGGGAACGTCAAAAGAGGTCAAAGACACCGTAATGCCGTTAACTGAAAAAATAACATTCAAAACCACACTTCAGAAAGGAAACCGAATTCAAGTGCCAAAGCTGATCCGCTGGCAATTCAAACTAGAACCCACCCAAACTCTAAAAGTCGGAGTAATCGCCCAAAACACGTGGACAAGCTGAGAGTGCTTCTACGCAAAAATGAGCAAAGACGGACGCATACTAATCCCCAAACTAACGGTTGCCCTATTAGGAAGAGAAAAACATAGCCTCACCAGCTACATTTTACAAGTAACACTTGAACCTGCCTAAAATTTTATTGCCCAGAAAACTATTCAGTATATTCTGCCTGTTATCATTGACGTGCTGCTTTGACTTACAAATTTGGTGGCTTTATTGAAGATTTTTCAAGTTGTACCCTATTATCCACCTCACGTAGGCGGCATGGAGTTCTATGTACAAAGGCTTTCAGAAGAATTAGCTAAACAGGGTCATGACGTCACAGTCTTTACTTCATCCAACACAGCCGCCCAATCTATTCAGAATTACAACGGCGTCAAGGTATGTTCCTTAAAAATCATGACCAAAGCCTACAATGTTCCTATTGTCCCTGCCCTTTTTTGGAAATTAGCGCAAGCAGAAAAACCTGACGTCATTCATACTCACCAATACCCCGTGTTTTTCTCAGATATGTCCGCGGCGGCCTCTTGGCTGAAAAATATCCCTTTGTTGTTGCATGTTCACGTAGTCTCTGACGCTAAATCTGCCCTCTCAGATTTCGTTTCGGATATTTATTATTCAACCCTTGGGCTACGCACACTCAGAACCGCAGACTCAGTGGTTGTTCCAAGCTTGGCATACAAAACAAAAATATCCAAAATGCACATAAACCCTGACAAAATTCAAGTAATCCCCTACGGAATTGACATAAAAAAATTCCAAAAAACCACTGACGGCGAAGCATTTAAAACCAAATATCATTGCCAAGGATCAAAGGTGATCCTGTCAGTTGGAAGATTAAACTACCAAAAAGGCTTCCAATACCTTATAGACGCCATGCCATCGATTCTGAAGCAAGTTCCAAACGCTAAACTCGTAATAGTCGGTGAAGGTGAACAGTTAGCTTACCTTAAGCAGCTTTCAAAATTACGTGAGGTGGGTGAATCGGTGGTTTTTACTGGAGCGTTAGGTCAAGCAGAAATTCCTAATGCATATGCGGCATGCGACGTTTTTGTTTTGCCTTCACTTTTTGAATCCTTTGGCATTTCGTTGATTGAGGCACAAGCCGCTGGAAAACCCGTTATTGGTACACGAACAGGCGGAGTGCCAGAAGCATTAGTGGAGGGCGAAACTGGCATTTTGGTTGAACCGGGTAGCATTAAAGAACTTGAAAAAGCAATCATACAGGTCTTGTCCTGCAAAGGATTGGAGTTGGAAATGGGCGAAAAAGGCGAAAAGTTCGTGGAAGAACATTACAGTATTCAACGCACAGTAGGAAACGTCGTTAACGCTTATGAAAAAATAATCTATAACTGAAGCTCCAATAGGAAGAATAACATTGCAATCTGACAAATCTCTCAAAGTATATTTCATGAGCAACGCTTGTGAAGAAGGGCGACTTAACACAGCCAGACTAAAAATTTACTCAAAACAGGCAGGATTCAACTGCACAAACAAACTTGAGCAAGCCGACTTAGTCATGTTTTACCCATGTGGACACCTAAACCACAATGATTCTGAGGCTGCAGACATCATCAAAAAAATAAACGAGCATAAAAAACCCTCAGCCCGGCTCATAGTATGGGGCTGCCTACCAAAAATAAACCCAGAATCCATCAAAGAAATATATAATGGTCCAATGGTGGGTCCAGAGGAATGGGATTTCTTTTCGGAACTTTTCAATCAACCAAGAGAGCAAATTAACCAGGTTTATGCCAACACTCCATGTTCTCGCGGAAAAACCCTCTCGCTTCAAGGTAAACTGAACATTTTCAAGTTTGAGAAGCTTTACTGCCATATTGGGCGGACGTGGTACATAAAAATAGTGAGCGGATGCACAAAATGTTGTACCTACTGCAGTGACCGTCTTGTCTATAAGCAAGCAATTAGTGTACCAATCGATAGTATTCTCAAGCAGTTTGAACAAGGGCTAGCGACAAATTGTAAGCATTTCTATTTTGTGGGAAGAGACCTTGGTTCCTACGGTTATGATGTAGACTCAACACTGGCTGACTTATTAAATAAAATAGCAGAAGCGTACCCAAATCAGACCTACAAAATTTCCTTATTTAACGTGTCCCCAGATTCTCTTGTCGCTCTCTACCCCAAAATTTCCCAAACAGTACTATCCAAAAGAATATTTCAGATCGGCAGTCACATTCAATCAGGAAGCAAAGATGTACTCAAGCAGATGGGAAAGACCTTTGAATTTGATGACTGGAAAAAAGTCCTTCTGGAAATAGGAAAAAAATACCCAAATATACGAGTTGCAACAAGCATAATGGTTGGGTTTCCTGGGGAAACGGAAGAGGACTTTACCAAAACAGCCCATTTACTTCGCAACATCCCTTTCGATAGGATAGATTTATACGCATATGATGAAAGACCGAATCTTCCTTCTTTGAAACAAAAAGGCCGAGTTTCCCAACAAACTATTATTGCAAGATGGACGAAAGCTAATCGTCTATTAAAGGTCAACATTTTAAAGAGAAGAATCAAAAAAATCAGAATCCTATACTAACCAAATCAATTGACTTATAAGCTGATAATATGAAAATTGCCCTAATTACCTCTTTTTTTAAGCCTATAGGCGGCCAAGAGTTAGTCACAAAATCATTATTCAACCAATTGAGGAACGCTGGACACACAGTTTATGTGATTACAACAAGAAACGCATGGCTAAATTCAAACAGTATAATCACGCTGGAAACTCTGCGAAGAATACCAGAGAAATTGCTTATACCTGGAACGCCATTAACCGATTATTTAATAGCAATAAATTTGGCTGAAAAACTCAGAAAAATTCAACCGAATATTATTCATGTTCAGGATGAGTATATTCTTCCTGCTGTGATTCTTGCAAATAAATTGTTGAGTCTCCCCTGCGTTTGTAGTTGTCACAACAATGTTTCATGTTTTTCAAACAAATCAGCTTCTTCAAGAGAGAGAATTACCACAACTATATTCAAGATGAGAAAAAAAAATTATATTTCTTGCCTAAAACACGTGGATGCCATAATTTCAGTTAGTGAATATATAAAAAAAGAATTGATTAGCGTGGGAGTTGAAAGCACCAAAATAACTACTATCTACAATGTTCACGATTTTCCTGATGATATGGAAAACAAAGGATCACCAACTTCGCCTAAGTCCAACACTGTTCTTTTTGCTTTAGGGAGATTAGTTTGGTACAAGGGGTTTGAAGTCCTTATAGAAGCAATGAAAATAATTTCGCCAAAAGACTCAAACATTAAGTTGATAATAGCTGGAAATGGAATAGAATTACAACATCTAAAACACCTTGTAGCAACTTACAAGCTTGAACACTCCGTATCTTTTACTGGTAAAGTCTCCGAAATTGAACTCATCAAGCTCTACAAAGAGGCAGACATTGTTTTATTGCCTTCAATCTTCCCTGACCCCGCTCCTTTGATATCGATGGAGGCAATGTACTACGGTAAACCGCTAATTGCCTCCAATATTGGAGGAATACCTGAAAGTGTAAACCATGGTGTCAACGGTTTTTTGGTTCCTCCCAATGACCCCAAAAAAACTGCAAACGCTATTTTAGAACTTGTCAATAATCCTGGTTTGAGGTATCATATGGGCAAAAAGGGCAGAGAAGAATTCGAGAAAAAATTCAGCAATGATGAACTGATTTCTCGAACTTTGAAACTTTATCAAACTCAGCTTTAGACAGTTTTACTATCAATCTTGAGGGATTATCATGGATTTAAGGATTGCAATCAGTACCTGGGATGCACCTCCTGCAATAGGCGGTCCCCCTCGATACATCGAAGAGTTAGTGAAGAGGCTTTCTAACTACATTGACATAGTGCTTCTTGTTCCCAGCTATGCTTCAGTTAAGGAAAAAAATGGCTTGGAAATTCGAAAAATTGGTTCAATAGATATCCCTATTTTAAGAGTTTGTATGTTTGCTGTCAAAGCAAGCTTTCTTGTAAAAAAGATAGGTGTAGATCTGGTGCATGACAACGGCGTTTTAGGCATTAGTGGCTTCTCGCCTTTCATAGAAACGTGGCACCACAGTAACTTAGATGATCGACGTTACCTTTCCTTTTCAGCATATTATATGTCACTTTATAGGGAGTTTCTAACCGCCAAAGGAATAAACAATGCTGATTCTATAATTGCAATAAGTTCTGCCGCAAAAAAAGATTTAATTGACACTCATTCGGTAGAGGATTCAAAAATTCACGTGGTACCCCACGGTGTAGATACAGATTTTTTTAAACCCATTGAATTATGCCAACAAAATAAAATAAAGCGGGATGGCAAAATATACTTGCTTTATGTTGGCGCTTTAAGTAAACGGAAAAATCTTTATTCGTTGATTCGGGCAATGAAACTGATTCAAAGTAGACGAATTGATGTGCAATTGTTACTTATTGGCGATGGGGATGAAAAATACCGTCTGCAAGAACTCGTACATGCCTTAGGTTTAGGAAAAAATGTTCAATTTTTAGGGTCTGTGTCACAGGAATATTTACTCTTAATGTATAACACAGCTGATTATGTAATTCTTCCTTCATACAAAGAAGGTTTTGGAATGACAGTGCTTGAAGGTTTAGCTTGCGGAAAACCAGTAATAATGACGCCTGTAGGTATCAGCGACATTATCGTTAGTAACAATCTGGGTGTAGTCGCTGATGGCTTTGACCCGTCAAGTCTTGCAACTGCAATTGAGTTAGCCATCGCCGATCATAATGTTAAGGATCTTAGAGCGTTTGTTAAAGCGAATTTTAGCTGGGAAAGAACAATAGACAAAACGCTTGAAGTCTACCGTAAAACTGTTTAAAATAATTAGTCAAGCAACTGCTTTAGATTCTAACTTAACGAGATTAATGAAATATAACGAAACAAGCCCATACTGATTACCGAACATTCGCTTTAGTGGAGGTGCCTTCAACATAACTGATCCTCAGCAAAAAACAATGAAAATACTCTTCATAACTTCCCTTTTAGGCAAAAACTATGGAGGCGCAGAAATTAGCACCCGCTTACTGCTTGATGGCCTAACCGCTAAGGGCTTAGACGTCAAAGCTTTAACAACACGGAAAATTAAAGAGGATAATCAGCTAATTTCTATTAGTTATCCTGTTGAAATCCCTAAAAAATTGTTAACTCTTGGAAACAATCAACTCGACTATTTCCTTGCCAAAAAAATAAAAGCTCAAATAAAACTGGTCAACCCAGACGTAATTCACATCCAAGACAATTATATTCTGCCGGCAACGGTCATAGCTAACAAGAACCTCAAAGTTCCCAGTGTTGCAACAATCAGAAACACAGTCCTTGACGAACCTTGGGACCTCATGTTCAATTTTCCTATTTCAAATTTTCTGAAAAGGCGAAATAAAACAATCATCAAAGCCTTAAACAGTTTAGTCCGCGTAATCTCTGTCAGCAACTACACAAAAACTGAGTTGGTTCAACGAGGCATTGATAGTGAAAAAATTTTTCCAATCTACAACTTGCCACCGATATCAAAAGGTGCCGAAACGCATAGCTCAGAACAACCTGATTCAAATGTTCACCTCTTAGCGCCTGGCTTTATAGCTAGTTTTAAAGGCTTTTCAGTATTGGTAAACGCGATGAAGGAAGTTACTCAGCAGAACAAAAATGTTCATTTGACAATTACCGGTGATGGGCCACAAAGGAAAACTTTGGAAAAGATGACTGAAAAGTTTGGCATCACACCTTATGTCAAGTTTGCTGGGAACATTTCTTTTTCAGATTTATTCCAATTTTATTCTAGAAGTGACATAGTTGTTTTGCCTTCGATTTATCCAGAACCCTTTGGTAGAGTGGCGCTTGAAGCAATGTTTTTCGGTAAGCCCGTTGTAGCGTCCAAAGTTGGTGGTATACCTGAAATAATTGAAGACCAAAAGACAGGTTTGCTGGTACCTCCAAATGATTCTGGAAAATTAGCTAAAGGTATATTAAATCTCGTTAGAGACCCTCAATTGAGACAGTTTATGGGGCAATCTGGTCAAGAAGTTACACAGACAAAGTTTAACCCCGACAGAATTATCGACCAAACCCTAAGACTTTACGAACAGGCAATTTCATCAAAACAACATTAAGAACCGTTCAAAATTGATTGAAGACAATTCAAGTTAATTATTAACCGTTTAGACGCAAAACTGCCAGAGGTATTCTATGTTTTCAAAATTGTATAACAACAAATTTTTTATCACAGTTGTTATACTCTCAGGTTTTCTTATTTCGTTTTTATCAGTTTTGCCGTTAAAAATTGAGCAAATGGGAACTAATCCATTTTTTATTTTCCAAATTCTCCCAATTGGTTATTGGATAGGTATAGTCGTTACTGTTTCAGCTTTAATGTATGTAATTCCTCGTTTGCAAGAAAATTATTATCGGGTATTGTTTATCGCCTCGTCTATTTTGCTGATATTAGCTCTTAGAATGGTCTTTCCATTAGCTTTCTCTTCTGTACCTGCCTATGAACCTGATGCAATAAATTATATGAACACAGTCAACACTTGGGTTACGTCCGGTATTGATTTAGGAGTTGTGGGAGCATATCAACACAACTTCCCCATGTCTTTTATGGTTGCCTTTGCCTTTGTCAAGTTAGGAGTACCTTTGGACGCATTCTACCGTATTGCGCCCTTCGTCATTTATGCAATTAATATGATTCTGTTGTATCTGATAATAGAAGAATTAATGCCTGAAAACCAGAAAAAAACTGCGATTCCAGCCTTGTCAATATTCTTGTTTTCTTTTTCATCTTTAGGGTATTGGGTAACAGTCCATTATAGTCCTGACCTATTCGGGACGTTAATGTTTTTTGTCTGTTTGTATCTTGGTATAAAATTTGCTAAAGCTGGGAACTGGACCTTCAAGGCTATGCTGCCGCTTGGACTAAGCATATTCATTCTAATTCTTTCGCACCACTTGAGCACTTTATATCTAATTATAACGTTTTTTGGTTTCTCGTTGTCTTCTTGGTTTTTTAAGTCGTCACAATTTAAACGAGGAACACTTACGTTTTTCATATTGGCGATTTACACCTATACCCTTTGGTTTGCTTACGGTACACTTGTGTACCCATCTTTCTTTAACGTTTACATCTATTTTAGCGGCTTCTCAGATGTGCCACAACAAGTCTCCAGCGCAGGTTGGATCAATAATCTAACATTCACCATTTACCCAATTTTTATTGTATCTTTATTTTTGATTGAATTTCTCAAAATTATTCATGTTGAAAGACCTAATTCTTCAATCAAAAATTATGTCTTGAGTAAGCTCAAGGAAATTAGCCTGCGAGAATCTGGAAACAATATCTTCACGTTTTCTATGGGATTTATCCTGATTTTCTTGCTCTTTATCATCGGTTTTGCTGTGCCCGTATTGTTGGGAACTAGGATACTTGAGGTGCTTTTAATTGGTATGTATCCTCTGGCAAGCATATCGCTGTATAAGTTTGAGAAGAATAACTCACGGCGAACAAAAATTATTCTATATTTACTGATTCTCGCGGTTGTTTTAACCAGTATTTACCGGTATTATAGTCAAATTCAGAGACGCGTTATTTTGGGTTAATCTGTGCGTTTACTTTTGAGGATGATAAAAAATGCATGTTTGTATGCTGTCAGGTATAGATCCTATTTACCCAACTCCTATTGGCGCGATAGAACCGTACGTTACTGGGCTTTCAAATGAGTTATCCCTTTGCCATTCTTTAGACGTATTCGGCTATGGGAAGGGTTCTATGCAAAGGAATAATCTGCACATTGATACTTTTCCTTTCGAATCCTCCCATTTTAACTACTTAAAGCATTTAGTTGGCGATGAATATGCTCACGGTTTACTCTACAATAGTTACGTACTTGAAAAAATTTTGAAAATACAAAAGAAAAACCCATTTGACATTTTACACATGCATATGATATATACTGCACTTGTGGCAAGCTTTACAAAATACACTTTTAACATTCCTGTTGTATGCAGTATTCATAACGAAGTCCGTACCGCTCTTCCATTGAATATTTGCGATAAGATACTTGCAAATAGCCAATTTATTCGCTCTTCGTTAATTAAAATAGGTGTAAGACAAAAGAAAATTGAAGTGGTTCCAATAGCTATTGACACCGAAAAATTTAAACCCAAAAAAAGTCAGCAACAAATAAAACACGAAATAGGTCTAACTAATTCTCGTATAATTCTTTTTGTTGGACGGAAAGTACACCATAAAGGACCGCAAATTCTTATTTCGGCTCTTCCTGCGATAATTCGTCAAAATCCAGAAGTTATCGCAGTCTTTATAGGACCTGATTATTCATTTTCCAATTCCTCGCTATCGTATACTGTATGCCTTCAAAAACTTGCCCGAAAACTAGGTGTTGAAAATAAGGTTATTTTTAAAAAATTTATGGCAGATGGAGAACTTCTGAAGTTCTTCAATTCTGCAGATGTTGTAGTTTTTCCATCTACTTGGCAAGAACCTTTCGGCAAGGTAATTTTGGAAGCTATGAGTTTTGAAAAACCAATAGTTGCAAGCAATGTTGGGGGTATTCCAGAGATTATTGAGAGCGGTGTAAATGGTCTGCTTGTTCCGTCTGGAGATAGTGTTGCTCTGGCTGATGAGATAAATTATGTATTGGACCATGAGGAATTTGCTGCAGAGTTGGGGCGTAAAGGCCGACAAACTGTATTGGATAATTACACTTTTCAAATAGCTGCCAAAAAGTGCAACGAAATATATCAAAAATTAATTTAACATTTTGAACCGTGAAATAAAATGAAAATTTGCATGATCTCGATGGAGTTTCCTCCTTATCCATCATACATTGCCGCTGGAGGTGTAGGTATACATACTGTCTACTTGAGTAAATCACTAGCGCGTCTTGGGCATGAAGTTCATGTAATCGCTTGCGGAGATCGAGAATTTTGTGAATTAATTGATGGAGTATATGTTCACAGAATTAGTTCGCTTCCTTATCGTTTATTCCGCGTTCCGGTATTTAGTTTAAAAGCTGCTAAAAAATTCCGGGTGCTAAATAAAAAAATAAAATTCGACATAATCCATAATCAATCTCCATATGGCTTTTTTGAAGCATATGTTCATAAAATAGATAGTAAAGTCAAAATGGTTACGACAATTCATGCTATACCTCTGCGTGAACTAGTAAACTCTCGATTAGCCCGCGACCCTTTAAATCATAAAAAGTTCAAAAATTTGTTAGAAACGCTCACTTTATTGATTGAACAAATCCTTTTTAGCAAGGTTGAGTATTTTGTCTCCGATAAAATAATTGCAGTTAGTGGCAATATCAAGAACGATCTAATCAACACATTCAATATTAAAGCGCAAAAAATTCAGGTTATACATAACGGAATTGACGGAGAAGAATTCAATCCCAACGTCGATAATACCAAAATTAAGATCAACAGGGGTTTAAAGGATGCAAAAGTAGTATTATTTGTTGGGAGGCTAGAACGAATCAAAGGTCTTTATTTACTCATCGATGTGGCCAAACAGATTATTAGAGAAAAAAGTAATGTTTACTTTTTAATTGTCGGTTCGGGGGTACACGAAGATGAATTGGCAAAAATGGGTGACGCCCTTGAAGGTAGAGTCATTTTCACCGGTAGAGTACCGCATGAGCTTTTGCCATTTTATTACTCGACTGCCGATGTAGTCGTAATACCCTCTCTTTACGCGGGGTGCCCTCTAACGCTTCTGGAAGCAATGGCGTCAGCGAAACCCATTGTTACAACAATAGCTGATTTTGATAATTACTTTGACAATATCGAAAAACAAGTGGTACTAGTTAAAGAGGCTAATAATTCAGGAGTGCTTGCCCAGAAAATAATCGATCTGCTTTCAAATGAGGAATATCAAGCTGAATTAGGTAGCAGTGCACGGCTTAAAGTGTTGGAATGTTTGACCTGGGAAAAGATAGCAACAGAAACATCCAAACTGTACAAACACCTCCTCGATTAATTTAATCAAAGTAAATTCGCCGACTTCGTCCAGTTTAAGAAATTGTGTTCAATACAACTGTGTCTTTTGTCAGGTTAACATTGTCAAATGTTGGGTATACGTTGTATCGCATGTCGTTTTGGTTTATCGTGTTATATTGATTCAGCTCAGTTGACACATAAATTCCAGCGCCGTTGTTGTATCTTAACGTGTTGTTTGTTATTGATATGTGGTCGCAGTCGCTTAACAGTACGCCATTATTTGAAGAACCCGTATTATATTCGATAATGTTGTTTTCAACTGTGCAGTTTGAGGCTCTATATAACCAGATGCCGCTTTGGTATCTATTTCCGTTTCCTCCATGGATCGTATTATTGCTTATAGTTACGCCATAAGGCTTGGTGGTGCCGCTTCCCCAATAAACTTCAAGACCATACCAAGTAAAGTTTCCAGTTATTGTATTGCCTGTTACAAGCCCTGGATGGTTTCCGTAATCATCAAAGAAGACAAGCGCTATTCCAAGATTCGAAGTCCCTGACAAATTGCCGACAACCACGTTGTTTCTCACGACATATGTGCTTGAGCCAATGTCTATCCAGATACCTGCGCCCCCAATATTAAAGCAAACATTATTTTCAAAGGTTGAGTTTGTTGTCCAACAAACATCTATGCCGCATGAAGTTCCCAAATTATAGTTGCTGAAAGTGCAATCATGAACCCAAATGCCGCTTGAATACATTGTAAGAACACCGAAAGTGTTTATGAAATAGTTAGCGGGATTTCCATCTAACCACATGTTTGCTATAGTGACATTTGAAACACCATTACAGTAGAAAGCCTCAGAATTGTCACCTATAGTTTGGCTCGCTACAATGTATGTTGAGTTTCCTGCTCCTGTGATAAAATTATTTCCAAAGCAATTTATCGGTTTGTCCTGAACATAATTGCCTGCAAGAATTGTTATTTTGCTAACGGTTTGACAAGAATTGCTCACTACATCACCGAAACTTAAGCCATTGACGTTTCTAACGTTAGACGGTCCGCCAAAGAAAATTATGTCGCTTGTGGAGTTAGCGGAGTAATATGCTCCATTTGTCCAAACCGTTAAAGATGATGGTTGAGAAATAGGTGAATAAGGCGGTTGGATAATGATATCGGTGTTTGCTTGGACATCGTCAATGTAGGCGGTTCCTTGATTTACATAATTGCTTGCTGAATCTGAACCCATCCATCCGCATTCAATCACGCTGTCTCCCTTGTAAACCGCGTTATTTAGGAAGTTGGCGTTAAGTACACTTGTTCCATTAATGTATCCGACTACCTCCCCGACGCTTTGATCCACTACAACTTTGAGCATCAAGTAGTAAGTATCATTTATTGTTGGAATTACGCTGGATGTTGCGATTCTGTTAATGCCTGACGCAATTTGATATTGCAAAGCAAACTGTAATTGTCCATTAATGTTGTAAATACCCAAAAGCGCCAAATAACTGGTGGATGTGTCATTTTGGCTTATGCCCAGAAAATAAGCCCCTCTGTCGTTACCAATGTTCCAGCTTGTTGGTTTTACGATTTCTGAAGCATAAAGGGTTCGGAATGTTCCGTTCAGGTCCTTGCTGAGTTTAGCATATCTGTCATTGGTCGTGGAGCCACAGTATAAGGAATAGGTTTTATCGTACGCCCAAGCAGTAGTTGTTTGGAGTATATAATTATCCATGAAACTTTGTTGCCAGTTGCTTAAACCATTTTCAAAGCTTTCAAATAAAGGCAGGGTGGATGATGTTATCGTAATGTTATTTGCTATTGTTCCGCTTGCTGGCAGTATGAGGCCTGTTTGTGTTGCGGCGTTGCCGAGGTTTATGAATATGGCTGATAGTAGGATGATGCTGACTGTTAGTGTGGCGAAGATTTGGTTTTTCATTTGTTTGTTCCTTCATAAAGCTGTTAGCGCTCGCTTGTTGGCAATTCAGAAAACTAATCTGGATATTCAATATTCATAATAAACTTACGAGGTAACAAACCAAATGCCTCGTCTGAGCTACACAAATACACAAAGTTGCTGGTAAAGCAAAACAGAAAACGCTAAGATGCAAGTATGAATCATCATTTACAAAAAGAGTCAAGTAAAGATGAGCGAAACTATACAAAAAGTCGCACTACTAAGCCTCAGGACAGCTCAGTCATCTATAGTTTTTATGCTTAAACCTTTAGGCAAACGTAGACTACTTGTTTTCGAAATATTCCTCTACGACTTAGTTCGACCAATCTGGAATTTAATGCCAACATGTCCCACGTCACCTATGTTGCTACTGTTGGCAAAAACAAGATCAGATTCCGCCTCTAGGCATGCATGATTTCCTATTCGTTTTAGCAAACGCAAGCAAAAACCATGAACCCCTCGTCCAAAAAGTTTTCCAGCCAAAACCAGGCGAAGTAGTTATCGATGTTGGAGCCCACATTGGACTATACACTCTAAAAGCAGCAAGAGAAGTCGGCGCAAACGGCAGAGTAATAGTGGTGAACCTGACGCACAGAGCGTTCTTATCTTCAAAGATAACATTGCTCTTAACCATCTTGATAACGTCATAGCCGTAAACGCAGCTTTAAGCGATATTTCAGGTAAAAAACCATTTTATGCCGCCGCAGATCCTTCGCTGTCGAGTTTTCAGTTACAACCCGAAGCACGAATAAGATCAGTTAATACTGTGCGGACTATGACGCTGGATGAACTTTTATTGAGTTTAGGTATAAATCTAGTCGATTGGATGAAAATCGATGTAGAAGGTGCAGAATTAAAAGTACTCAAAGGTGGCAGATACTTTCTGCAAAACGCGAAAAACCTAAAGTTGTTGAAAGTTCGGAGAGTCAAGCCATGGAGTACCTGAAAAACCTTGGTTTTCGAACTGAGCATCTGGGCGAAAATTATTACTATGCAGGGAAGTAACAGATTCGCTTGCAGACGCTAACTACCGAGTGACGCTGAAAATATTAGGTTTTAACAGGTTCGAGTAACTTGGTGTGGACTTTTCCATTGCAAGAAGCACAATGATCTTGCATAGAATTCTTCAGTCAGTCACAGCGACTTTAGCGTTACGATCAAAGTTTCGGGGAACTTTGGGCAAAACGCCGACGCTACAGGGATATTGGTGTGGGAGAATCCAACAAACTTTTACAGGCTAACATTAAAAATGTTAGCCCGAGATGAGACGTAAAAAACTTTAATACGATCATCATGATTGTATGCTCTATTGAGAGACCTTAAATGGGAAAACATGAAATCCTAATTGGAACTTGCATCTTAGTATTCTTAATAGCTGGTTTTATGGTTTCAAGAGTTGATGCTTCAACAGGCGTGAGTTCTATTGATTCTAACTTTAAAGGTACGACTATTAATGCCGGCAGTTGGATATGGTTCACATGTGTTATCAAAACTCAAAGTACACCTGTAAGCGGAGATATTGTGGAACTAACTTCCTCCACCATAACAATCAATGGACTCAGTGGACCCATTACCGTTCCAAATGCAGTAATAACTTTTTCTTCCTCGGTCTCCAGTGCCACGACAAGTTTTGATTCTTCCACAAACACATGGTTGACGACCGCACCGTTATCGACCAGTGGCAATACGTTTCTCTCAGGCTTGGCTTACAAGGTGCCTGCTTCGCCTGCTTTGCGTGGAGCTAACCCTGTAACTTGGTCTGGAACTTTTGATTCTAACGAACCTGCCTTTTCTTTAAAATGGCAATGGGCAGCAGCAGTATACACTACACTACCCGTAACTGGCGGCGGCACTCCAGATTACAATAACTTTGGTGTGCTTGCAGCAGATGGCTCTGGACCCCACGCTGGAACGCCTCAAAACTACGATAGTTATGTAACCGGAGGAGCAACAGGCGGTGGCGGCTCTAACTATACAGGCTCTTATAGTGGCACCGGCAAAGTAGGATGTGTGCAAAAACTAATAGTTGCTACTCCAGAAGCGGCTGTGGCAATCCTGATGCCAGCCACAGGATTAGTTGCATTCGCATGCTTCCGAACGAGAGCGAAACAAAGAAAACAAAAATAATCTCCATTTTGTGTGAAACGCAGTTATTGTATCTTTTTCATATCTTTCTGCTTTTGAAATGCGAAGAACTATATGGAGTTAAAAAACATTGAAGGTTTGCTAAAGGTGGATAAGAAGTTTTTCCAGGAAGCAATAGACCGAAGCGAATTTAAAAAGTTTTAATTAGACCAATGGTTGATTTAAATGAGCGAGAAGGGCTCAAGGACAGTTGAACATTGAAAAAATGAAGGACAGTTTGTTCAATTGGCAGGAAGCCCTAAAATCGCCGAATTTTGTGCCTACCAGCCTTAAACTGTCTTTATTGCTCATATTTCCGTTAGTGGCGTACTTTCAAGATTTGATGCAAGTGTTTAATCTTGCCTTATCTGATTCAGAATCACAATACATTATACTGGTTCCATTTGTCACCGCATACTTTTTTTATAAAGCCAGGAAGGCTTTTTTGGTTGAACGCCAAAACTCAAAACTACAGGATTTAACGGGAATATCTTTTTGTTTATTGGCTCTTCTTTTGTATATTTTGGGTTCATACTCTTTCTATTCATTGCAGCTTCACTTAGTTTCCTTGCCCATCTTAGTAGCAGGCATAACCCTGCTTGTTTTTGGCTCTGCTGCACTCAGATTACTGGTTTTTCCAATTGCGCTGTTAACTTTTCTTAGCCCTTTTCCACTTTTTTTTATGGATGCTTGGGGCGGAAACTTGATGTCTTCCGACGGCGCGTTGGCAACGTTAATTCTCAAGCCCTTCATTCCAATCAATATAACCTACCAACCGATTGTAATCTTAACCACTGTCACGACAGCAGGAGCACAAATTCAGTTTTCCCTGAACGCAGCATGCTCAGGGATATATTCGCTTACTGCCTTTCTTTTCTGTGCAGTAGTTTTTGGTTACTTGGCTTCGGGTTCTATATTTAAAAAGTCCCTCTATGGTGTTCTTGCTGTTGTTGCTGCTTACTTTCTTAACGTATTTAGGATTATGGCAACAGTTGTTTTAGGACATTTTTTCGGCATCGGCTTGGCAGTGGAATTTTTCCATGCTGTCGGCGGAACAGTCCTTGCGTTTATTGGAACGCTAATTCTGCTGTATTTTGGAAATAAAGTGCTTAAGCTTTCTTTCACACAGAAAAAAACCGACATTTGCTCTTTTTGCAAGGACACACAAAGCAACGCTTCACAGATAATATGCGTCAAATGCGGACGAATTTTTCGATGGTCCAAACCAAAAATCGATTGGAAACGAATAGCTATACTTTTGTTTTTCCTATTGATTTGTTCAGACCTAATAGTTCAAGCATCAGCAATTAACTACAATGTAATAACGAATAGCGACAAATCAGCTCTTAACTTCAACCCTAGCACGGGGGAACTTGCTGCCTTCTCAAACGCTACCGGTTGGACTCCAGCTTTTATGGGGCGAGAAACACAAGCTGAAGAACAATTAGGTTTGACGTATGTAGGCGATTACGCACTATCAAAAGCCAACACTTCACAAACAATATTTGCTATCTTCGAGATTTCTGATCTTCAATCAAAGTTTCACACCTGGGAAGGCTGCCTACACTACCAAGCATACCCCATAAACATTGAAAAAATAACCTACGTCACAATATACGACCAAAAAACAAACATCGTAAATGGAGAAGTCATCGTTGCAAATGCTCCAACCCTAAACCAAACACTCAATCTAGTTTACTGGTTCGATTCCCTTAATCTAAAAACAAACGGAACAGTGACTAGCTACAGCGTCAAAATCACACTCATAAAATATTTGGCAAACTCTAACAATCAAACCAACACCGCAAGCGTTGAAGCAGCAACAACCCAGTTACTTTCTCTTAGTCATAACTTCGAAGAGATATGGAGCCAATACAAAAACTCCAACAACTCATTCGTTGTCGATTTGTACAGAAATAAAGAAGCATTTGAAGCGGTAGTTGTTGCTCTTCTATTTTTCTGTGCAATAGCGCTGTCAATTCAGCATTTTAGGCCACGGGCGGAAACAATAAAAAACCCCAACCTTCCAAACGCCCTTACCGTAATCCCTAAAGAGATATCCAAAGAAAACACAAACAAAACAATGGAAGACCCTTAAACTGAAATAGGTATGCGCCTGAACCTGGCCTATCGCGGTTATAACAATTAATGCTGCTACAGGCACAAAGCTTGTGTCTGCGGGGGCTAAGGGCACAGTTAATCCAGAAGAATCAGTCTTGGGGAGCTACGACGGCGAGATGACCACCAACTTTACCCTCCGACGAACACACCATATAGCTAACGTACTTGAGGAAGATATCTCAGTTGATGTGGTTTCCGCGTACACTATCAAAAACATCACCACAGGTGCCCAAGCAGATTTACCAAATATCCATGCAGACCAAACGATTAAAGTAACCTTTGCAGTTGACACCTACCCGTCGCCAATAACAACAGGGTAGAACCAATTTTTTTTGGAACGCCCCTTTTTTCTTTTTTGTCCTCAAGAAACGCTTTGGCTCTTCTTTTTCAGGCTATCTTTTTCAGGCATCAAACTATTAAAGCAACAACAAAAGTATATTTATAGACAAAAACCGCTGAAAAAAACCCTTCTTGTCAATCGAGTCGTCTGCTTTGCAGGTAGAACAGTACTACATATGAACATAAATAGCGCTTGTCCACCAACTGTATAATGAAGGCATTCCAAAACATGCAGTTTTCGAAAGGACCAAAACGAAGCAGAGTCGCATCAATGCATTTCCGCAGGCGACTCACCATACTTTTGATAGCGATTCTGCTTCTAGTCATAGGGGTACTTGTCGTATGTCAGGGTTTTTCACCCATTTCAGTAGCTGGAAACACAAGCACACACACACATACCCCAATAGTTGGTGACACGGGAGGAGGCACAGTCGGTTGTTTGAGCACACTTCCAGAATACAACTTTGCGTTCGGTGGAATAATTGCGGTAATAATCTGTTTTGCCGCATTCGGTGTATTTGCCAAGCGAGGAAAACTGTCAGGCAAACGTTAAAAACTATCCAAATAAAAAAATACCTAAAATAGATCTCAAGAAGCATGATCAAACACCCCATTTTACTGTTAAAGGCTATTTTGTCTGTGGGTTTAATGGGGTTGCTTTGGTTGCTCCAGGCACTCATACAGCTGGGTCAGCCTTAACTGTAAATGTCTAAAAAGAGTCCAAGTGAACGGCACCACAACAGCTTACGCACCCTTTAGTTTCACCAAAGCACGCTTCACTTACACGCCAAACAACGTAGCTGCAAACGATACAGTTTTCTTCGACGCATCATCCAGCAACAGCACAGGCTACAGCTGGGCTTTTGGCGACAACGACAACGGAACAGGAATAGCCCCAACCCACACCTACACCAAAACGCTAACAGTAACATCCACCGTGGGAACAGCAAGAACCGCCCAAATAATCCATTTAGGCACGAACCAAAACAACATCTCAGGGATATTGCTGCTAATTTCCTGCCCACTACCAATATTCCTCTATTGGCACAGAAAAAAACTCAACTTCATCATAATACAGGTGCGTATTCCCCCCCCCCACAAAAAACAGTTCCCACTGCCCAGGCGACGAGACTAAATACGAAGACTGCAAACTAACTCCTTGCTAAGAGCTAAAAGCTAAAGATTGACAAGTTATTTTAGCAGGGTTATTGCAGTGGAAACTGTAGGTGAAAACTGTTGGAGCTCAAAATTCCCAAAGCCGTAGTTGATGATGTCAGCGAAGATAAGTTGAAACTCTACTTAGCCATCATGCTCTACAAGGAAAGGAAGATTTCGGCGAGACACGCGGCGAAGCTGGCTGGTTTAACTCTGCGGGATTTCTTGTATGAGCTTGGAAAACATAAAGAGTCATTTACTAACATTTCTGCAGAGGAGCTTGAGGAAGAGCGAAGGCGAATAAAGTGATAGTTTCCGATACTGGTCCGCTTATTGTTCTGCTTAAAACTAACAGACTTTGGATTTTGAAGGAGCTCTTTGGTTCAGTCAAAGTGTCAGTTTATTTTCGGGGTTTCTGGATTTTTTCCACTGTACTGCTGGTTCCGATGTAAGCGATGTCAGTTAACCCTATGAAGAATCCTGATTCTACGACGCCTGGAACCATCTTCATTTTCAAGGCAAGTTCGGCGGGGTTCACTATTTCTCCGAAGTATGCGTCTATAACTGCGTTTCCGTTGTCGGTTATTGTTGGTCCCAATTTTCCTTTGCCTTCACGCACCACAGGCTTTCCGCCCATGGCAACGATTGTTTCTTTAACAATCGGAAGGGCAAAAGGCAAAACTTCTACTGGTACAAACTGGTTGTTTTCGCCCAGCAACTGGACTTTTTTCTGTTGATCTGCAATGATGACGTTAAGTTTGGTGGCCGATGCAACAATTTTTTCTCTTGCCAGTGCTGCTCCTCCACCTTTGATGAGGTTCAGTTCAGGGGTTAATTGGTCTGCTCCGTCGATTGTTACGTCGATAACTGGGTGCTCATCGAGGGTTGTTATGGGGATTTTACATTCAACTGCTAGCAGAAACGCTTGGTAAGAAGTTGGGATACCCATTATGCGTAGGTTTTCAGTTTTGATTCTTTCGCCCAATGCTTCGATGGCAAATGCCGCTGTGCTGCCGCTTCCTAACCCAACGATAAAACCGTCTTTGACGTGTTTAATGGCTTCTAGGGCGGCGTTTTGTTTCTGTAACTGAATTGGATCCAAATTAGACTTCACTTTCCATATCCCCCAGTTTATCTAAAATCTTTTGAACTTCGCCTGTTATGGTTTCGATGCGTCTTTCAGATTCATTCTTTGGGCCTGTTTTTTCTTCTTGCGGCTTGCGTTTTTTCTTGACTTTTTCTTCGCTGCTTGCAGGCGCTTCGGTTTCTGCGTCCTCTTCTTCGCCGTCCCCAATGTCGATGTCTATAGGGGTTTTCGCTGGCATCTTTATGGGGACTTCACGGATGGGTTTCACGTCGATTCTTGTTCGCAGTTCCTCGACTTTGCTGGTTAATTCTCCGAAGCGTTCACTGAAGAGTTTCATGAGGTCTTCCTGCATGCCCTCAAGCTCATGTAATGCGACGATGCCTTCGTCTTTAGTAATCGAGTTCTTAATCAAGTTCATTCGTTCTTTGTAAGTGCTGGCTAATTTATCCCGTTCAGCCTCAGTAATTTTGCCTTCACCGTGCGCTTCGTACAAGCGTCTTATGGCGTCGCCAAGAATTTCACGTTCCAAATCCAGCATACGTAACTCGTTTTTTGCGTCAGATGCCATCGTGGTTTGGACGCTTTTAGAAATCTTAAACGGCACGTTTGCATATTCTGGAGATGGGTCTAAGGATGTGTTTTGTTTCTGAGGCTGTTTTTTTGATGCAGAAGGTTTCCCACCATATCTTCTCATGGCAAAAACAACTGTTCCCACGGCGATGATTACCACTAACGCAACCGCAATAACCGTTATGGGGTCATCATACCAAACCAAGCCATGCCATCCTCGATATCTTCATTGTGCACCTTGCATATATTAATTGATATAATGGCTATGTTTGGTTCTCCAAGTTTAAATAAATATTGCAAGATTCGACCGTTTAGATTGGCACAACTTTTGTTTGCAATTTGCATTGAGGACTAAGTTTAAATCTGGAATCACTACACCACACATAATTATGAAAGCAATAACGATTCTTGGCGCCATTGCTGTGGCGATTCTGTTCTTTTTTGCAGTTATATTTGCGCTTGCTGCCTCCGTACAAGCGACAACGGCGCGTCTTGCCACAAGTGGTATACTCTTCATCGTTGGGTTAGCTATAATTGTTGGCATCTATTACACCACCGGCAAACCCAAAACGGTTATCCAGCAACTGGAAGTTTCAGGGCAAATGAAAGCTGCCCAAATCAAATGTCCAAACTGCGGCGGCAGCATAGACGCTAACCAAATCAAAATCGTCCAAGGAGTCCCATACGTTAAGTGCCCTTACTGTGGCACAACTTTTGAGGTTACTGAGGAACCAAAATGGTAAAGAAAATTCCGTTTCTTTTTACCTTGCTGATGATTTTGGCGGTTGCTGTTTCAGCGGCGAGCAGCGTCAACGCACAAAACTTAACGTACACAGTTGACCACCAGTGGGCTCAAATCTTCATCAACCAAGATGGCACCATCGATTTAACCTACAACATCACCCTAACAGTTACCTCAGGAGTCCTGCATGGATTCTATGTTGGGCAACCCAAAAGCGACTTCACACCCGGTCAAGCAGTTGACCAATATGGAAATGCTCTTCAAGTTGTCGACGCCAGCAGCGGAGGCGACTACCGAGTTGACGTCACATTAAACCAGCCCTTAACCACCGGACAATCAGTATGGTTCACAGTTACAACCAACGTTGCAGGCATGATAAGCAACGACACGCAAAAGCCCGGAAATTTCGGGATGCAGTTTATTCCCCAATGGATATCTGACACAGCCATCAGCGATGTGCGTGTCCAAATTGTTTTGCCACCCGATGTCACCGTGGCTGATGTGAAGACTACCCAGAACTTCTACAACGGCACCTCCACCGTCAATGGGCAATTGGCAGTTTACTGGGAAAAACCCATCATCCAACCAAACGAACAGTTCACGGTGGGGGTTTCTTTTCCAGCAAAGTTTTTGCCTAATTATATTCCAAGTTCGGGAG
>Ga0182021_10001107_pt1 | contig 30591 bp, 29 predicted proteins | sample 612E3MmetaG_FD_120493 | JGI IMG/M metagenome (GOLD analysis project Ga0182021, IMG submission 120493) | Permafrost microbial communities from Stordalen Mire, Sweden - 612E3M metaG (Illumina Assembly) | ecosystem: Environmental > Terrestrial > Soil > Wetlands > Permafrost | place: Sweden... | reverse complement strand
TGTTTGGACAGCTGCCGTAGAAACTATCCTGAATAAAGTAAAACATGCTAACGAAGTGTTAGAGACACCACACTAGTTACAATCTATGTAATTTTTTAAAAATGCCGTATTAATAAGCGAGAGAAATGAAGGAGCGGAGATATGAAATATCGTAAGTTTGGCAAATTGGACTGGAAAGTATCAGCATTGGGATTCGGGGCTATGCGGCTACCGGTACTGAACAATGACTACAAGAATATCGATGAACCTGAAGCTATCTGCATGATGCGCTATGCTTTCGACCATGGTGTTAATTATGTGGACTCAGCATACGGCTATCACTACGGTAATAGCGAGGTCGTTGTGGGTAAGGCGCTGCAGGATGGCTACCGGGAAAAGGTGAGGGTTGCCACTAAGCTGCCGTGCTTTGAAGTCAGTTCCTATAAAGATTTTGACCGGCTTCTGAACGTACAAGCGAAAAGGCTGCAAACCGAAAAGATTGATTTCTATCTTTTACACGGTCTTAATCGACGAGAATGGCCTAAAGTTCGCGATCTTGGCGTGCTCAAATGGGCGGAAGGCGCGATAACTGAAGGTCGTATTGGCTATCTCGGCTTCTCGTTCCACGATGACTATGAGGTCCTGCGGGAAATTGTAGATGCTTACGATAATTGGACGTTATGCCAGATTCAATACAACTATATGGACGAAGAGTTTCAGGCAGGCACACGCGGGCTGCGTTATGCTCATCGTAAAGGATTAGCGGTCGTCGTGATGGAACCGATCAGAGCCGGCCGACTCGCCAGACCTCCGGAAAAGGTAGCTAAAATATTTGCGAATGCGCGAGTGCGAAGGACTCCCCAGGAGATAGCGTTACGTTGGGTCTGGGATCACCCGGAAGTGACATTAGCTCTCAGCGGCATGAGCAAGATGCAGCAGGTGGTAGAAAATATTGCTTACGCTGAGCATTCCCAGCCGCACAATCTTATTGCCGACGAACTGACGCTAATCGAACGAGTCCGTGATGCCTATCTATCATTGAGTCAAGTCTCCTGCACCGCTTGCCGGTATTGCATGCCCTGTCCTAATGGTGTTGATATCCCGCGTATATTTGATTTATATAATGAAGCAATAATTTATGATGACTACCACCACCCGCGATGGGCTTACAGCAGTAATATTCCGGGAATTTTAAAAGAAGAAAATCGCGCTGATAAGTGCATTAAATGCGACCAGTGTCTGGAAAAGTGCCCTCAGAAATTACCTATACCGGAACTATTGGAGAAAGCGCACGCATTCCTGATGGCAAAAGATTGAACTACCTGGTTCTGTTCGCTAGTTGATAACAGGCAATTCTGTTTTTAATACTTGACATAACAAATAGAATTGATTAAGTTCTGATTTGGTTGAAATTATAACTACCCACTAGTAATAACCTAACTAAAAATTCACCAATGACCCAATCCCTACCCTCGCCCAATGAGGGCGAGGGAGATAAACGAGAGGGAGTGCGAAAGCACTCCCTCTTCTAGAATTCCTGCTTAATTCATTTGTCAGCAGGTAATAACAACCAAAAGAGAACCAAACCTTAAAATTCAAATACTTGACAGGAATAACTTTTTCTATATCATACGTCACATCTTTGTGTATGCATTGTATACATAATTCTTAAATTAGGCCAGTATCCATAGTCACAGAAAAAATATTAAAGGGGGAAGGAACAGTGAAACGGTTTTATGGAATTATTATCGCACTTATCGGGGTTGCAATTCTGGCCATGGGTATCGTTTTCGAATTTCAGGGTGCCACCGCCAAGCAAACGGTTGCCGATGAAATCGCCCCAATTGTTTTGGCAGACTTGAACGCCAAGTATAATGCTGTCAAGGCCGGTCAACAACAATATATGGCAAAAGAGGAACCCGGAATAAAAACTGGTACCAAACCCAGCGCAATGTACGATTATCTTTCAGCACAAAGGGTGTTATTGGGATATTAGCCAAGTCTAATATTGCTACGGCCAAGTTTGTGATGATGAGCGGCACTGTAGATATCGTCCTGGGGATTGGCTTGATATACTGTATCAGCATTTGAATATCAGTGATGTTAAGGTGATTCTGCGAATCAGTTCTTGTCAACTACTTTGAACCGATGGTCGAGTGTGGAGTTCGACAGGAGTCGTCTGTTTGTGATAAAGTTAAGTAAGGTACAAGAATGAAAAACATCTCTCGCAATTACGGCTATTATTACTTTACTTATTGGGGACCTAAGGGTGCTCCGAGAGGTGTTTGCGCGAAAAAATAATTCAGTAAATTATAACCAACCAGCATTATAGAAAGTCGAAAGAACCCTCTGTTTGAAGGGTTCTTTTTTTATGGTCGTTTTCTCGAAATCAAAACAGGGGAATAGCAATGATAATAATGAAAAGTGATGCCACCCAGGAACAGGTTAGCGCAGTGGTAAAGGACATAGAAACCCATGGACTGCGGGCTGATGTTTCTCAAGGAGATTTCCGCACTGTCATCGGACTCATCGGTGATGAGCGGAAAATTTCTTTTGACCACCTTGCCATGTTACCCGGAGTAAAGGAGGCAAGAATGGTCGAGACACCCTACAAATTAATTAGTCGTGAATATGCCAGGCTGACAGGTGAAAGCGAGCACAGAATCATTAAAGTCGGTAATGTTGAAATTGGCGGCGATAAACTGGTTTTCATTGCCGGGCCGTGTGCTGTTGAGAGTAAGCAGCAATTGTTTAAAATCGCCGAAGGCGTCAAGAAAGCCGGCGCTCAGGTGTTGCGGGGCGGCATCTTCAAGCCACGCAGTTCCGTTCATTCCTTTCAGGGATTGGGGGGTGCTGGCGAAGATGAAGCAACCGAGGCCCTGGAGTGGTTCTGCGAGGCCGGTGACAGATTTGAAATGCCCGTTGTGACTGAAATTCGAGGCGAATCGCAGGTCGACTTGGTCGCAAAATATGTAGACATTATCCAGATCGGTGCCCGGAATATGTACGATCAGGACCTGCTCGTGAAAGTCGCACGAATGGGGAAGCCGATACTTTATAAGCGTCATTTCGGCGCCGGTATTGAAGAATTTTTATCTTTCGCTGAATATATGGTCGCCGAAGATAACAAAGATATCATTTTGTGTGAACGCGGTATCTTGCCATTGGGCAAGGGTAAAAGCTATACTAGGTACACACTGGACCTGGCGGCAGTGCCGGTGATGCAAAAAGAAACTTATCTACCGGTTATTATTGATCCGAGTCATGCTGCAGGGAGACGTGACCTTATTTTCAGTTTGAGTTGCGCCAGTGTTGCAGTAGGTGCTTGTGGATTGATAGTCGAAGTCCATCACAATCCCGCGGAAGCACTGGTAGATGCTCAGCAACAAATAACTCCTGATGAATTCAAGGAGTTGGTGATGGCATGTCAGAGTATCCGTCAAGCGATAGGCAACAAACGAAATGGAGGCTAAATAATAGCCGACGAAAATAATCGATGTCAGGTTGGGACAAAATAGCTATAAGATCAATATCGGCTCCGGTAGCCTTAACCAAACCTGCCAAAGGCTAAGGGAACTGGGGTTGAGAGACAAAGCAGTTATCATCACTAACCCTGTTGTGAAGAAACTATGGGGCACTCGCTTGAAGCAATGTCTCGTTGATGCCGGCTACAAAACAACTATTCTTGAAGTTCCGGACGGGGAAGAGTACAAATCTCTAGAATCGGCGGGGAAACTTTATCGGCAACTGGCCGAATTCGGCGCAGAAAGGTCAACTTCCATTTTGGCTTTGGGTGGTGGTGTCATTGGTGACCTGGCGGGTTTTGTAGCTGCCACCTACATGAGGGGCGTGCCGTTATTGCAATTGCCGACAACTTTGCTGGCGCAGTGCGATAGCAGTATAGGAGGCAAAACAGCGGTTAATCACGGCCCTCTTAAGAACGAAATCGGCGCTTTTTACCAGCCAAAGATTACTATTTCAGATATTGCCACCTTGAAAACTCTTCAACAGGAGGAGCTCACCAGCGGGCTATGCGAGGTGATTAAGCATGCTGTCATTAAAGACGAGCAGTTTTTTGTTTACCTCGAAAAGAATCTTGACCTGATTAAGGTATTGGATGATAATGTGCTGGAAACGATTGTCGCTAAATCAGCCCAAATCAAAGCAGAAGTTGTGGAAAGTGACGAAAAAGATATGGGTCTGCGGAATATTCTCAATTTCGGACATACTGTCGGGCATGCCGTGGAGTCGGTTACCAATTTCCAGGTCGCTCACGGTCAGGCAGTTTCTATCGGCATGGTGGCGGCGGCCAAGATCGCGGCAGAACTGGGTATACTAGAAACAGAGAGTGTTACTAGGTTGAAAAATTTATTAGAAAAAGCCGGATTAATGACGAAGTTACCGCTGGCGGAAGTAAAACAGGTAACGCAAATAATGCAATATGATAAAAAAGTACTTAGTGGTAAGATAAGATTTGTCTTACCGCGGACTATCGGGCAGGTATTCATTGCAAATGATGTAAGTCCTGACCTCGTGGAAAAAGTTTTAGAGGAAATGATATGAACAAAGTGAAATTATGTGCTTCAATAATCGATACAGATATCGCATCCGTTAAAAAGATTGAGCCTATCGTTGACCTTTTTGAGGTAAGAATTGACCTCATTGGTGATAAGTGGACCGAGGTTGCCCACCAATTAAAGAAGCCGTGGATTGCCTGTAATCGCATGGTGGAGGAAGGCGGCAAATGGAATGGCAACGAGGCGAGAAGGATTGAGCGACTGCTGCAAGCTGTAGAATTGGGTGCGAAAATCGTTGACATCGAATACAATGCGAAAAATGTGGATAACATCATCCGGTTAATAAAAAAGAGGGCCGAGTGCCTACTGTCTTTTCACGATTTCCAGAAAACGCCTTCCCTCGATGTCCTGAAACAGATCGTGAATAAAGAACTTAAAGCCGGCGCCGATATTTGTAAGGTGGTTACTACCGCTCAGACATTCGAAGATAACCTGGTGGTGATGAGATTATTCTCCGAATTCCTGGATATAAAGATGGTGGCTTTTACGATGGGCACCCAGGGTTTTATCAGCCGTGTCATGGCGCCGCTTATCGGCGCCTATTTTACCTATGGCGCAGTCCAGAAAGGCGTGGAATCAGCCCCTGGACAACTACCGGTATCGGATATGTTGGCGGTTTATGAAATGGTGAAATTATAATGGGGATGATATCCGGGAAAACAATCATTTGCGGTATTATCGGCGACCCAATCGAGCATTCGATGTCACCCTTGATGCACAACACAGCTTTTAAAACGCTGGGACTGGATTATGCTTATGTACCATTTAAAGTGAAAAGTTTGGAATTAAGAAAGGCGATTGAGGGTATCAGGGGTATGAACCTCAGGGGCGTAAATGTTACCATTCCTCACAAGGTCGCGGTCATGCCATTACTTGACCGTATTGACCCTCTGGCAGAAAAGATTGGCGCAATAAATACCATCGTTAATGATGACGGCATTCTGACAGGTTATAATACGGATGCCGCCGGATTTTTACAGACACTTCACGAACGAGGTATTGAACTTGCAGAGAAAAGGGTGCTCCTGCTAGGGGCAGGCGGCGCAGCCCGTGCCATTGGTAATATTCTCGCTGCGGAGAAAGTCAAACTAATAGTGCTCAATCGCAGGCAGGAATTATCCTGGGCGGAGGATCTCGCCTGCCGACTAGTTCAATCTTACGGGGCGGATGTAGAGGTTGGAGAATTAACCAATGAAAATTTGAAAAACGCGATAACCAATGTAGATATTCTGGTGAATGCTACCAGTCTTGGTATGAGCCCTGATAATGAACAGACACCTGTCCCTGCCGATTTGTTCCAGGCGAATATTACGATATTTGACATCATTTATAATCCACTACCGACCAGACTGCTGCAGGAAGCTAAGGCAGCCGGCGTCAGAACTATCGATGGGCTGGAAATGTTGGTGCAACAAGGCGCAGTTTCTTTCGAAAAATGGACGGGAATAAAAGCCCCGGTTGATGTTATGCGTAAATCTGTAGAGAGTCTATTGCTCCAAGATGAAAAGTAACATCGCTTTAATCGGTTTTATGGGTACCGGAAAAACTACTGTCGGGCAGGTTTTAGCGACACGATTGCATCGTAAGTTAATTGAGGTTGATGCAATCATCGCAAAGATGGCCGGTAAGCCGATACCCGATATTTTCAGGGATAATGGCGAAATTTACTTTCGTGAGCTTGAAACAAAAGCTATCAAGAAAGCTGCTGCAAGGGAAAAACAGGTGATTGCTTGTGGTGGTGGTGTTGTTCTGAATACCATTAACATCGACCGATTGCGGGAGACCGGAGTTGTTATTAATCTGACGGCCTCCCTGGAAATAATTCTGAAAAGAATAGTGAAGGATGGGGAAAACCGGCCTCTTATTAGTGTTAACTGGCCGCCGGAAAGAATAAAAGAGTTAATGAAATTCAGAAGACCTTTTTACGACAGAGCCGCAGATTTTGTTGTAAATACCTCGAAATTGAATGTCGAGACCGTTGCCGATAAAATAATCGACAGGTTAAAGAATGATGAAAGCTTCAATTTCTAAAAGTGAAATACTCGGCAAAGTCGCAGCTCCCTCTTCTAAAAGTTATACCATCCGTGGCTTAATCTGTGCGGCTCTGGCCAATGGTAAAAGTGAGATTCTTGTACCGTTAGCCTCCGATGATACCATCGCAGCGATTAGTGTGCTGAAAAAGGTCGGCATCAATATCAGCAAGCAGAAGACTTCGTGGAAGGTAGAGGGGGGCGTTTTTCATGCGCCAACTTCAGATTTGTTTTGCGGCGATTCTGCTGCAACTTTGCGCTTTATGACAGCTATAGGGGTAATCATTCCCGGTGTCTGTCCCCTTACCGCCGGGGCATCCCTTTCCCGCCGACCCGTAAAGGTTTTAGTTGATGCTTTGAATATGTTGGGTGTCAAGTGTTCTAGCAAGGGAGACTTCCCTCCGGTGAGGATGGAAAGTGGTAAATTCAGGGGCGGCACGACTAGTCTGCCCGGTAATATCAGTTCCCAGTATGTTTCTTCCTTGTTGCATATTGCGCCTTTTGCGACAGAAGAGATGACCATAAATCTAACCACTCCATTGGAATCCCGGCCTTACGTGATGATGACGTTGGATATGATGGAATCTTTCGGTATTAATGTGGCTTTCGATGGATATCTTGATACATTTGGAGTCTTACCCCAAAAATACAAGCCGACGAAATATAAAGTCGAGGGCGATTGGTCTTCGGCATCTTATTTAATTGCATTGGGAGCTCTAGCCGGGGAAGTGACCGTGGATAATCTGGATATGGAGAGTTTACAAGGAGACAGGATGCTGGTTCGTTTCTTAAAGGACATGGGAGTTCCGGTCACAACGGGCAGGAATTCCATTATAGTCCGTCAAGCAAAGTTGAAGGCAATTAAAGCCGACTTATCGGATTGTATTGACCCGTTACCGACAATGGCTGTGCTGGCGGCAACAGCAGAAGGTACCAGCGAATTTACAGGTGTCGAACGGGCCAGAATTAAAGAATCAGACCGAGTGACAGCCGTAAAAGAAGGACTGCAGCGGATGGGAATTCGTGTTCGGGATGATGCGAATCGGCTCCGCGTCACCGGCGGTAAACCTATAGGTACAGTCATTGATAGCAAAAGCGACCACCGAATTGCCATGGCTTTCAGCTCGCTGGGGGCAGTGGTTGGTGACACAATTATTAATCAGGCAGAATGTGTCGCTAAGACTTATCCTGAGTTCTGGGAGGTCTTTAAAAATCTGGGAGGTAAGGTGGAAATCGATGGGAAATAGTTTGGGGAAAAAATTTGTTATCGCCAGTTTTGGGGAGAGTCACGGCAAATGTATTGGCATCGTGATTGACGGTTGTCCGGCAGGTTTGCCAATTACTGAGAAAGATATTCAGATAGAACTGGATAAGCGAAAACCCCTTCAAATTATTTGGTCCACCACACGAACTGAAGCAGATAAAGTAGATATCCTGTCCGGTTTCTTCAATGGATATACTACGGGTGCACCTATTTGTCTGGCAGTCTGGAACAACGATATTGATGCCGGCGACTATAAAAAGACAAAAGGTTTGCTTCGCCCAGGACATGCGGATCACACGGCATTTATCAAATACGGCGGTTACAATGATTACCGCGGGGGCGGCCGATTTTCCGGCAGAATCACTGCGGGTTATGTGATGGCGGGGGCTGTCGCTCAAAAATTACTAAAATTAATCGGCGTTACAGTTCTGGCGCACACCGTCGAAATCAGTGGGATTAAAACAGATGCTGGTATCGTGAAAATATCTGCCGAAGCAATTGATAATAACCCGTTGAAATGCACCGACCCACCAGCTGCGGAAAAGATGCTCAGCGTGATTGAACAGGCGAGGAAAGCAGGTGACAGCCTCGGCGGTATCATCGAAGGTATTGCTCTCAATGTGCCCGCAGGCCTAGGCGAACCGGTTTTTGATACCATGGAAGGGGATCTGGCGAAGGCACTTTTTGCTATCCCTGCTGTCAGGGGAGTGGAGTTTGGCGCCGGTTTTACCGCAGCGAAAATGAAAGGTTCGGAGAATAACGATTCTTTTAGTATCAAGCGTGGTAAAATTGTAACCGTAACCAATAACAGCGGTGGTATTTTGGGTGGCATCAGTAATGGTAGGCCGATTATTGTCAGAGTAGCGGTGAAACCAACGCCATCCATCAGCCGGAAACAAAAAACGGTAAATATTGATAAAATGGAAAGTGCCGGATTGGAAATTAAAGGCCGGCATGATGTTTGTATTGTTCCCAGAGCAGTGCCGGTAGTGTCCGCAATGATGGCAATTACCCTGTGTGATTATGCGCTGCAAGCAAAAATAATTCCGGAGGTAATCAAATGAGTCTGGAAGAAATGAGAAAGAAGGTTGATGAGGTCGATGATAAAATAGTGCGGCTCATTGCCGAAAGAATCAGGGATTCGCAATCAATCGGTGATGAAAAGAAAAAGAGCAGCCAGCCGGTGGAAGACACTGCTCGTGAAGAAAAAGTGCTTGCCCATATCAAAACTATTGCCCGTGAAGAAAAGCTGGATGAAAAGGCAATTCAGAATATCTACCGGCAAATTATTAAATCTTCCAAGGGTATTCAGGGGATTGAGGTTGCTTTTCAGGGGGAAACCGGAGCCTACAGCGAAGAGGCAGCTTTTCAATATTTCGGACATTCTATTATTCCCAAACCATGTGAAACCTTCGATGCGGTTTTTGACGCAGTGGAAAATGATGAAGCGCCTTTCGGAGTGGTGCCGATTGAAAACTCACTGGAAGGTAGTATCAGCCGTGTTTATGACCTTTTGTTGAATTCCAACCTCAAGGTCAGCGGGGAGCTGGACCTGCGCATAATGCACTGCTTGATTGCTAATCAACCTGTGACTCTGGATGCAATAAAAAGAGTTTATTCTCATCCTCAAGTGCTGGGACAATGTCAGGTATTCCTTCGTAAACTCGGTTATGAAGGAATATCGACATATGACACCGCCGGCAGCGTGAAGATGATTAAAGAAAAGAATATCGTTGATGGTGCCGCGGTCGCTTCTGCACGGGCGGCTGAAGTTTACAATATGAAAATTATTGCCCGTGAAATTGAAGATAACCCGAATAATTTCACCCGATTTTTCATTATTTCCAGGAAAGATTCCCCACTGACGGGTGGGGATAAAACCTCAATTGTCTTTTCCGTGAAGCATCGACCGGGTGCTCTTGTTAATGCTATGAAAGAATTTGCCGATGCCAAAATCAATCTGACAAAGATTGAATCACGGCCTACCCGCCAAAAAGCCTGGGAATATAATTTTTTCCTCGATTTTGAAGGGCACCATCAGGACCCGATAGTCAAAGAAACCCTGGATAAACTGGAAGATCAATCTTTATTTGTTAAAATCCTGGGTTCTTATCCCAGAGCGAGGTAAGAGAAGTTCAGGTTTTTAATGAAAGCAGCCATTATCGGCGGTTCAGGTAAATGGGGCAATGGTTTGCCCATCATTTATTGCATGAGGGGATAGAGGTAGTCATTACCGGGCGCAACCGGGAAAAACTGGTCGCTGCCGGTAAAAAGCTGGGTGTGCCGATTGCCACGAATGTACAAGCAGTCAAACAAACTAATGTAGTCATTTTATCGGTGCCGCTGGATGCTTTCGAATCGGTAGTGAAGAAAATTGCGCCCTACGCCCGTCAGGAACATATTTTTATCGATGTGACTTCATTGAAGATAACCCCGGTGGAAGTAATGCACCGATATCTTAATATAGGAACAATATTGGGGACCCACCCGGTTTTTGGTCTCGGGGTCAGAAGCCTTTCTCATCAAAATTTCGTCCTTACACCAATAAATAAAGAAGAGGCTATCTTAGCCGTTAAAACCAAGCAATATCTGGAGAAAAGGGGAGTTAACGTCTCGGTTATGACGCCACAAGAACATGACCGGATGATGACGGTGGTTTTGGGGTTGGCGCACTTTATTGCGATTGTCTCGGCGGATACTCTACTTGGGTTTGAAAACTTTCAGGAGGCGAAGAAAATCGGCGGAACAACCTTTAAAGTGCTATACACCCTGATTGAAAGTGTGATTTCGGAGGACCCCGAAATTTACGCATCTCTGCAAATGAATTTCCCTGACATCAAGGAAGTGGAAAATTTGTTTCAGTCTAAGACGAAAATTTGGGCGGATATGGTGAAAAATGCTGATAGACAGGGATTCGCCCGGAAGATGAATGCCCTCAAAGCGAAATTAGAAAAAACCGACCCGTCTTTTCAACATGCTTATGAGAATATGTCCCGGATAGCTGAGAAATTATAGAATCGATTTTGTTTGATTTGGTAAGAAGATTTTGGTTGCTGTCGTTATGGGGAATCGGCTAAGGAAAGAGCCCGTGGAGCCATAGGAGCCTCCCCCCCCCCGGGCTAAGTGAAAAAGACTAGACTACCACAGAACTCTGCTTTTGATATCTTCAAGTGCTTTTTCTGCTGGGGTGACTGGCTCACCCAGAAGAAGTTCGATTACCCGCACCAACGCCTTTATTGATTTTGTTAGGTTTTTCATTCATCCACCTCTTTACAATTATCAATATAACTTAATTATGTAACGGAGAAATTAAGATTGATTGACCATAGTAACAGAGGTGTTAAACCATAGTAACAATGTAGTTACAGTTTTATTGGTCGGACAGTCGTCCCTACCTGTCCCGATTCTGAGGCGAATTAACTTCGCAGGCTAAGATTATTCCGGTTTAGCGAGAAAGTAACCGATTCCCGTTTTAGTGAGAATAATGCGCGGCTTACCAGGGTCTTCTTCAATCTTTTCACGGAGACGCCGGATGTGCACTTTGAGGCTATCCGTGGCGCCGGGATAGTCGTCGCCCCAGACTGCTTCTGCGAGATTAGAGTGAGTCACCACATGACCGGCATTCTTCATCAGATGTGCAAGGATATGATTCTCAGTTACCGTAAGCGCAATCTCCCTGTCCCCCATGTGTAATTGAGCGGTTTCAGACTCAAGGCGTAAATGTCCGAAAGTCAAAGTACTTTCTTCTGCGGAAGTATGGCGTCGAATCATAGACTTGACTCGCGCCAGGAGCTCAAGTTGGCGGAACGGTTTAGTAATGTAATCATCGGCACCCCATTCCAGTCCCTTTACGACATCGGCTTCTTCGGCTCTGACTGTGAGAATAATGGTGGGCACAGCCGAAAAGCGCCTTATTTGCTGTAAAACTTCAAATCCGGAGATATCGGGAAGGCCGAGGTCAAGGATCACAATATCGGGGGCTTCGGTTTCTACCAGTTCCACACCTTTTTGCCCGAGTCTGGTGGATATCACCTTCGCTTCCGGCCAGCGTATCTGGAAAGCCAGTGATATGGCATCAACAATCTCTTTATCGTCCTCAATAACCAGCACTTTCATACCTTGTCTCCTAGATAGTCGTTCCTGCCTGTTGCGCCCTGGAGTTTATCGGAATTGAGAAGGAAAACGTGGCACCTTTGCCTTCCTGACTTCTTACCCATATCCGGCCGCCGTGTAATTGAACAAGATTTTTACATAATGCCAGACCGAGCCCCAAGCCACTGAGATGTTCACGGTCGCCGGTTTGTCGGTGATAAGGACGGAATAGCCTGCGCTGTTCTTCTTCCGTAATACCATAGCCGGTGTCCTGAACTTCGACGACAATTGAGCCGTTCTCTTCTTTTGCCCGCAGGGTAATCGTACCACCCTCCGGTGTAAACTTGGTGGCGTTAACCAGCAAATTCTGCGTTACCTGCCGGAGACGGTCTGAGTCTGCCCATGGTGATGATAGAGTATCCGGCAATTCTACTTTTAAGAATTGGCCGTTGCTGGAAGCGACGGCGGACATCTCACTGCCGACGTGCTGTAGCAGCATCATCATGTTTACCCGCTTGGGGTTGAGCCGCAACATGCCGATTTCACCGCGGGCGAGGTCAAGCAATTCACCGATTCTCCGGTTCAAGTTAATAGCGCCGCGCTGGATATTTTGAGCGACACTCAGCCATGGTTCTTCTTTCAGACCGGAGACCAGCAAGTCGCTTGAGGACATGATGGGCGTTAAGGGCGTCTTTAACTCGTGGACTAGTGCTCTGGTAAATTCCACCCTTCTCTGTACTTCTATCTGTAGTTCCTGGCGTAGCCTTCGCTCTTTTTCATAAGCCTCTTCAAGTTTTACCTGCGCCATCTCGCGTTCCGTAATATCCATGGCGTGACCTAATATCGCCCGTCTACCCTGATATTGAATTGATGCCACACTTTCCAGCAACCACCTTATCTGTCCCTCTTTATCGATAATGCGGTATTTATAGGGTGTTGTGCGCTCTCCTCTCAGTATTTTAATCGCGCTTTCCCGTACCCTCTCCCTATCATCCGGATAAACTAATTTCATGGAATAAGACTCAATGATTTCGTCGGAGACATCCGCTAAAAGCGCGCGCAAGTTATCGTTAACAAATTTGAACCTGCCGTCCTGAATGATAAAAAGGCCGATAGGCATGTTGGTACGGAAAATTTTCAGGGTTTCTTCGTCTTCTCTAAACTGGTTTTTAGAAACTTCAAGTTCAGCAACACGTTGACGCAGGTTGCTTAGCTCTTTTATTAATTGTTCTTTAGTCTTGTTTTCGTGTGTCATATGCCTATGATTAGATTCTACTTCTCTTGACTTGAAGCGTCAAATGGAGGGAGGCGAGAGCAGTACATTTTAACTTAATGTTAAAAGTATTTCGTCCTGCGGGACTCAACCGTCAGCTTTCAGCGATCAGCTTTTTAACAGATAAGGAATATCCCTTTCGACTGCGGTCAAAAGGGACCTACGGCTTTCTTCTAAATCAGAAAGCTTGCGGCAATAATCAAATAAATACGAAATACCAAAATCGAAAAAATAAATACATTCAAATTACAAATATTAAATACCGACCTGAAAACAGGTGTTGGGTCGAGTTTCCGAAGGCTGTAGCCGAAGGTACTCAGCTTTATCTGATGTAGAACTCGACTACCCTTATCTGCGGCTCATTCTCTCGAAGGTCGAAGATACTTTGCGTAGCAAATGTACCAGAATCCAGCCACAAAAGCCCCCCTACAAACCCCTACATATTAATAATGTAACTGCTTGATTCTACTCATTGCGCTCACAGTTCCAGATTGCTATAATATTATGGTCAAGTATTCCCTTTTTGAATGATATTACGTCTTTGTTTGCGCAGGAAAACGTGTGGATAATAAAATCGAACAATCGGAAGCTGAACAAAAACTGGATATGATGCGCCACTCTGCGGCCCATGTCATGGCCGAGGCTGTGCAGTCGATGTTCCCCGATGCCAAGTTTGGCATCGGGCCGACGATTGAAGACGGTTTTTACTATGATTTCGACCTTTCCCGGCCGCTTTCACCGGATGACCTGCCGGTGATTGAAGTCAAAATGAAAGAAATCATCAAGGCAAATGTGCCGTTTATTAAATCAACGGCAACTAAAGAAGAAGCGCGGAAGATCTTCGCCAATCAGCCTTACAAACTGGAACTGATGGAAGAATTGCCCGGTGATGAAGTTACCATTTACCGCCAGGGTAGTTTCACCGATATGTGCCGCGGGCCGCATATCCGCTATACCGCCGGTATTAAAGCCTTCAAGTTGATGACCATTGCCGGCGCTTATTGGCGGGGCAGTGAAAAACGGCCTATGCTACAAAGAATTTACGGCATCTCCTTTAATAATCAGAAAGAACTTGATGCCTATTTAGCAACCCAGGAAGAAATTAAGAAGCGCGACCACCGGAAAATCGGCAAAGACCTCGACCTTTTCGTCTTCTCGGATTTGGTTGGCAAGGGACTCCCCATTTTTACTGAAAAGGGGTCAATTATTAGAAGAACTTTAGAGCGCTTTGTCGTCGACGAGGAAATTAAAAGAGGGTACAAGCATATCTATACCCCCGAATTAGCCAATGTCGCATTATATAAAAAATCCGGCCATTATCCTTATTACAAAGATACGATGTATCCGGTGATGAAAGTGGACGAGGAAGAGTTGATGCTCAGACCGATGACCTGCCCGCACCACTATCAATATTATTCCGCCAAGCCGCGGTCTTACAGGGAACTACCTTTTAGAATTGCCGAGCTGGCCAAACAATTCCGCTATGAAAAATCGGGCGAACTGACCGGGTTAATGAGAGTGCGGCTATTCTGTCTGGCAGATTCCCATATCATTTGTCAGAAAGAACAAGCCCTCAGTGAAATCAACAAAGTTCTGGATTTAATAGAATATGTGGCCGGGGTTTTAGGATATCAAGTCGGCGCGGACTATCGCTACAGGTTGTCGCTCGGTGATAGAACTGACACTAAGAAATATTATAAAGATGATGAAGCCTGGGACTATGCTGAAAATATCTTGAGGGAAATATTAAAACAAAGGAAAGCCAATTTCTTTGAAGCCGGCAATGAAGCGGCTTTTTACGGACCTAAAATAGATATCCAAATGAAAAACTTTGCCGGTAAAGAAGACACCGCTTTTACCGTGCAGTATGATTTTGTGGGACCGAAACGCTTTGAATTGACATACATTGATAGCGACGGCAAGGAAAAGGAACCGATTGTGATTCACCGTTCCTCAATCGGCGCTATCGAAAGAACGATGGCCTTTCTCATCGAGCATCATGCTGGCGCTTTCCCGGTCTGGCTGTCGCCGGTACAGGTGATGGTCATCCCGGTTTCTGACACTCATCTGGAATACGCCGCCAAAGTGGAAGCAGAATTAAAAGCCATCGATGTAAGGGTCCAGGTGGACAATCGGAATGAACGGATGAATCAGAAAATACGTGAAGCCCAACTCCAAAAAATCCCTTACATGCTGGTGGTTGGGGACAAAGAAGCTGCCGATAACGCTGTCGCGGTCAGACTGCGCTCCGGCGAACAACTGCCGGTGATGTCTTTGGATGATTTTAAGAAAAAAATAAAGCAGATGATTGACGATAGAGTTAATGAATTGAAGCCGTGACTTGATTAATGTAGGTTGAATGTATTATATTGTGTTGTGTAACATAATTAAGTAGAAGGGGGAGTTTTAGCACATAGTTAAGCCATTACGTATTAATAATCAGATTAGAGTTCCCGAGGTCCGTGTTGTCGGAGAGAAGGGCGAGCAATTAGGAATTATGCCTACTGCTCAAGCTTTAGAAGTAGCCAGAAAAGCTATGGTTGACTTGGTTGAAGTCGCACCGACCGCAGTGCCGCCGGTGTGCCGGATAATTGATTACGGTAAATTCCGCTACGAACAGACCAAGAAAGAGAAGGTTGCCAGAAAAAGCCAGAAGGTTTCTGAACTTAGAGAAATACGGTTGAGGCCTAAAATCGGCGACCATGACTTAGAATTTAAAGTACGCGCGATAAAGAATTTTCTGACTGATGGCGATAAGGTAAGGGTGACCGTGATGTTCCGTGGACGTGAAATCAGTCACGCCGACCTTGGTTGGAAGTTGTTACAGAAAGTAATACAGATATTAGAAGGGGTAGCAGCGCTGGAAAGGCCCGCATTAATGGAAGGGCGGAGGATGCACATCATTCTTGCGCCGGCAGTTGCTCAGAAATCAAAACCAAAGGAAGCTCATGATGCCAAAGTTAAAAACGCATAAAGGTGCCAAGGCTCGTTTCCATGTTACGGGAACGGGTAAATTTTTACGGATGAAAGGCGGTTCAAGCCACCTGCGACGGAATAAACCGGCACGGGTGAAGCGAGAATATCACGATAAATTGCCCATCGCGGCCGTAGACAGACAAAAACTCAGCCGGCTTCTGCCCTATTCGGGTAAGTAAGCTTTATTAACGATTGATTATTCCATAATTTATTAGAAATTTTCGGGAGCAGGGGCTGCTCCCTGTAACCAGGAGGGGTATTATGCCACGAGTTAAGAGAGGGGTAACCACCCATCAGAAACACAAGAGTGTATTGGCGCTGACCAAAGGCCATCGCGCAACCAGCCATAAACTTATTAAACGCGCGAAAGAATCAATGATAAAATCGTTGAGTTATGCCTATGCGCATCGGCGGGAACGTAAAGGTGATATGCGGCGTCTCTGGATTGTCAGAGTCAATGCGGCCTGCCGATTAAATGGCATAACCTATGGTGAATTTATCAATGGCTTAAAGAAATCAGGGGTGGAAGTCAATCGCAAGTTGATGGCAGATATGGCAGTTAAAGAACCAGAAGCGTTTGCCCAATTTGTTACCATTGCTAAAAAACAGTCGTGAAATAAGGCTCTCCTCTGCAAACCGGAATTCTCATGATACAGCGTCTTGACGAACTGAAGCAGACCGCCCTCCATGAATTGGAAGCCGTTAAGGGTCTCCCAAATTTAGAATCTTGGCGTGTCCGCTATTTAGGACGGAAGAGCGAACTAACCAATATGCTGCGCAGTCTGGCAGAGCTTCCCATCGGAGAACGCAAATCTGCCGGCGCACTGGCGAACCGGATTAAAGCTGAGCTGGAAACAGTTCTGGCGCAAAAGACCGAACTCCTGAAGATTGAATCTCAAAAACAAACTCTCCGCGCCGACGAATCTGTCGCCGCGCGTGGTGATATCACGCTTCCCGGCCGTCCTGTCTCAACCGGGCGTCTACACCCCATTACAGAGACGCTAGACGAACTTTGTGATATTTTCGCATCGATGGGCTTCCAGATTGCCGAAGGTCCTGACGTAGAACTAGAATATTACAATTTCACTGCCTTGAATATGCCTGCAGAGCACCCCGCAAGAGACAGAATGTCTACCTTCTGGATGGATTATGAGAATGAACGTGGCGAACACTCGATGCTCTTGCGCACACATACGACTTCTGTGACGGCAAGAACCCTGCAAAATAACAAACCGCCGATTCGTGCTATTGAATTCGGCAAGGTTTACCGCTACGAAGCTACTAATGCCACTCACCTTACGATGCTGCACATGATTGATGGAATAACAGTAGATAAAGGCATTACAATGGCAGACCTCAAAGGCACGCTGTTCGAGTTTGCCCACCGTTATTTTGGCGAAAATAGAGGCGTGCGATTCCGCTGTGATTTTTTTCCTTTCGTAGAACCAGGCGTAGAATTAGCCGTGGAATGTGCCTTGTGTCACGGCAGTGGCTGCCGTATGTGCGGGAACAGCGGCTGGCTTGAGATTGCCGGTGCCGGTATGACCCATCCGAGAGTGCTGGAATACGGCGGAATTGACTCCAAAGAATATACCAGTTTTGCTTTTGGTTTCGGTGTTGACCGTCTACCCCTGTTACGTTATGGCATCGAGGATATCAGATTGTTCTTCGGTAACGATTTAAGATTTTTAAAGCAGTTTTAAAATGGGAATTTCTTTAAACTGGATAAAGCAATACGTTAAAACAGACCTCCCGGCGAAAGAAATTGCCAAACGGTTGACAATGGTTGGGCTGGAAGTCGAAGATATGCAGGTAATTGGCGGCGACTGGGAAGGGATTATCGTTGGGCAAATCCTGACAGTAGCTCCTCATCCTAATGCTGACCGTCTGCATCTGGTAGCAGTGGATTTAGGCACCCAGACCGAAACAGTAGTTTGCGGCGCGCCCAATGTTACCGTCGGTGCAAAAATCGCTTACGCTCCTGTTGGCGCTAATTTGATCGACGGCCACACCGGAAAAACAGAAGTCCTGAAACCGGCGAAAATCCGCGGCGTTGCCTCGAATGGGATGTGCTGTTCCGAAAAAGAACTGGGAATTTCCGAGAACCACGAAGGCATTTTAATATTACCGGCAAATACTCCTATCGGGATGCCCTTAACAGAACTGCTGGGGGACGTCATTTATAATATTGAAATAACGCCGAACCGTCCGGATTGTCTTTCTGTTATCGGGATAGCCAGAGAAGTCGCATGGCTGACAGGTTCCAGTCTTAAATTGCCCGAAGTCGCATATGCAGAGACCGGCGCTCCGATTGAAAAACAGGTTACTATTGAGATTCAGGATACAGATTTATGCCTGCGCTACTGCGCCAGCCTGATAACTGGTATTAAGATTGCCGCATCGCCGGAATGGATGCAGAAACGGCTCCTTTCTTATGGCATGCATCCTATTAATAACATCGTGGATATCACTAACTTCGTTATGTTGGAATACGGGCAGCCGCTCCATGCCTTTGATTATGAAAAGATAAAGGGTAAAGGAATTGTCGTCCGCCGTGCTGCAAGTGGTGAAAAACTGACCAGTCTGGACGGTGTCGAGCGGACTTTGACCCGTGAAATGTTGGTCATTGCCGATAAAGAACGCGCGGTAGCGGTCGCGGGCATCATGGGTGGCTCCAATAGCGAGGTTACCGAAAATACAACCTCAATTCTACTGGAATCAGCTAGTTTCAAACCAGCCAGTATCCGTTTTACCGGCAGAGGGTTGGGTATGCCGAGTGAGGCATGTATTCGTTTTGAGCGTGGTATTAGTCCGGAGATGACAATAACTGCATTAAAACGCGCCACCCAGCTTATCGTCGAGTTGGGAAAAGGGCAAGCGGCTCAGGGAATTATCGATGCTTACCCCGGAAAGATTGAGAAAAAACCCATCAAGATTACTACCGTTGATGTAAAACGGGTTCTCGGTATCGAGTTTAGTGTCAAACAAATCGCGGATGCACTTACTGCCGAAGGTTGTGAGTGCCGTGTCGATGTAAATAAGCCGGAAATTGCGGTCAGCGCTCCCTACTGGCGGAGTGATTTGAATATCCAGGTTGACGTCATTGAAGAAATAATTCGCGTTGTCGGTTATGAAGCTATTCCGACAACTTTACTGAGCGAAGCAATTCCGCAACAGCACCCATTACCAATTGTCGGTTTGAAAAACAAAATCAGGAATACATTTGTAGGCTACGGTTTTCAGGAGCTTATTACCTATTCCTATATCAATCTGGATTCAATAAGCAAATTAACCCCTGATTCACGTAAACCTGATGTGATGCCAATGCGGCTGATGAATCCGATGTCCAGTGATTATGAATTTATGCGGACCAGTCTCAGACCGAATCTGCTCACTGCACTGGCAACCAACAAAGCTTACGCCGAAGACGGACTACAACTTTTTGAACTCGGTAAAGTATATATACCTAAAGAAGATAATCTGCCTGACGAACAGGATATGTTTTGTGGTGTAATTTACGGCAAACGTAGCCCGCGTTGGTGGCAAGGTGAGAGTGGTAAGGTAGATTTTTTTGATGCTAAAGGCGTGGTTGATGGTCTTTTACACCGCTTGAATATAAACGCTCATTTTGAAAAATCCAATGATGAAAGCTTGCATCCCATGATGCAAGCCAATATTGTTGTGGGAGAAAAAAAAATAGGTGTAGTGGGGGAACTGCATCCGGGAGTAGCAGGACATTTTGAATTAAACGAAACGGTTTATCTGTTTGAATTGAACGTGCCGGATTTATTATCATACATGGGGCAGAAACAATATAAGCCTACTCCTAAATTCCCGGCTACTGTCCGCGATTTAGCTTTAGTAGTGGATGCCGGCGTAACGCATCAACAAATCATGGATACAATGAAAGGCTTCTCACTGGTGATTGATGTCGCGTTGTTCGACGTCTATTCAGGAGAACAGGTCCCGGCCGGCAAGAAATCCATGGCTTACCGCCTCACTTTCCAATCCCCGGATAAAACACTCACGGACCAGCAGATTAACGGTGTACAGCAGGCAGTCATTAAAAAACTCACCACCGCGCTGGGCGCGACGCTGAGAGAGTAGATGACACCCGTTTCAAGCAGGCCAGAGCTGAGGCGATACAATCGAATAGTGTTACCAAATACAATTTGACAATAATACCCTTCAGGAGGAAAAAACAAAATGAATATCAATACCACTAGAAAGCTGAACAATGGCGTGGAAATCCCATATCTGGGACTTGGAGTGTTTCGAACCAAAGATGGCGGAGAAACCGTCAATGCCGTCCGTTGGGCGATCGAGGCAGGTTATCGACATATCGATACCGCCATGGCCTATGGCAATGAGAAAAGCGTTGGGGTAGGTATCCGCCAGAGCGGCGTTGCCCGCAAGGAACTGTTCATTACTACAAAACTCAGCGTCGAGGACATGCTTCAGGGAACGCAGATTCAGGGGTTTGAGAACAGTCTGAAAAATCTACAGCTGGACTATATTGACCTGTATATAATTCATTGGCCGGTAACCGGGAAAAACAAGGAATCGTGGAAGATTCTGGAAGATATCTACAAATCCGGAAGAGCGCGGGCGATCGGCGTGAGCAATTTCGTTGCAAGCAATCTCGATAAATTACTGCAAGGTGCCAAAATCGTACCGGCGGTCGATCAAGTTGAGTTGCATCCGCATTTCTCCCAACAGCCGCTGGCCGCGTATTGTGAGAAACTTGGTATCGCCGTCGAAGCATGGAGCCCGCTGGGCGGCACCGGTGGTAAGTATCTTGACGACCCGGTCTTAAAGAAAATCGCGGAAAAATATAAGAAATCTGCGGCGCAGGTAGTTTTACGTTGGGAATTGCAAAGGGGCATCATCACGATACCCAAATCGACTCACCAAGCGCGTATCAAAGCCAATAAGGATCTCTATGATTTTGAACTATCCGCTGATGACATGAAAACTATCAATGACCTGGATAAAAATCCGCAGCCCCTCTCGATGGGGTGGGATCCGAATAAAATCGCTTTCTAGAACGGCAACACATGATGAGGCAATCATTAAAAAGATAACCATAAGACTGAGGCGACACGAAGAGGGCAATTCCTAGAGACGCTAGGGAGGCGGCTGGTTAATTTCAGTGATAGTAAAAGATATCGCAACGCATACTAGCCCGATGCCAATTGGACGTTATTGATGGCGGTTATCGCCATTTCCCTGGGTAGCGTTGTCCGGTAAATTTATATTATCTCTTGCTAGACTGTTCTCTGCTCATGTAATGAAAGCATCTTCCATTTGTTTACCGCGAGGAAAGAAAGAGACCATTGTTTATCATACTTCGTCGAAATTACCTCGGCATTAGTAAGCGGAAGAAATGCTGATCTTTCTTTGAGGACGTGCTCTACCTGCTGATGACTGATCCGATACATATCGCCAATGATGGTGTATCCGTTCATTTCAATTCTGACTTTTACCGGCAATTTGTCGGTAAAAGGGTAAGGCTTGGGGCCTGTGCTGGCACCGATACCTCTGCCTGTGTTTATTGTTGTTGTCCCGGACATCTCGATGTTTTCTTTATTAATATGGGCAACCGACGTCTTCTCTTCTTTTCCATCCATGTGCCAGATATCGACATCGTTTATCATGATAAATTTATCCCGGTTCTCAGGTTCCATTTGAGAACGGCCGTTAAGCTCGTCGAGTAGACGCCCCTCCGGAGTCGAGATAAAAATCAAGCCCTTCAGAACTTCAGTCTCCACGAAGATCATTATCTCAAACTTATCCGTTTGTCTCATCTGTTACCTCTTGAACCCGTTGTCAATATAATCAGAATTAAAATGCCCGACTTCACAACCAATTTGCTTTTATCGTCTCCAGTCTAGCATTAAATTTAACGATTAACAACCATCTATCGGATTATTGTATTAAAGACCAATCTTATCAATATTTACTCCAGTTACTGCTTTCATCTGTTGGTTTTCTAGGTTAAATAAGCCCCGGGCGGAGGTGGATTGGTAAAGAAAATGAAAAGTGGTCCTGATAAGTCTGGAATCTAAAGTCGGTCACCCAATTTGTGTGGACTTCGGGGACATAGTTCCCATCCGGTTGCTCAACGATACCGTTACTCCAGATATTACCGATGCCGAGATTGGTGACTTCTGCCTGAATACTAAGCCCGCCCTGGTTGATTGGCAGCGCGTAAGCCCCCGTCCCGGAAATTGGCGTTCCCCCGGACGCATCTTCCGGTCCGATTATTTTGGAAGGGGTATCGGGGTTGGAAGCGTCCGTCGGTGACTAGGTTGATCCGCGCTGCAAAATAACACGCGAAGCCTTGCCCGTCACCCCTTTTTTACCGGTGTCGCTGGCAGCTTGACTTCCCGTTGTTTTACGTCTTGTCAATCCCCGGCGAATTACACCCCATAATCCCATCACGGCAAACAATGCCACCACGCCTATTACGGGTATCGCCGGGTTCTTACCCAGCCAGGAGAGCAGTCGATTGATTGGGGATGAATCGGAGTCGGATGGTGTCGTGCCGCTGTGATTGGTAGACCCTTTCCCCAGAAAATTTAGTTCAAACGTAATATTGACGCCGCTTATTCCGTTCGGAATCACCGGCTGTTTGGTCAGGGTGGCATGCCCGTTGGCAAAGGTGCCGGTGATAGGGAAGTTGCTGCCGTCCTCGGTTTTATAGTTGCCGTTAAAATGGCCGTTAGCGTCGATTTTTCCATTCGATCCGAGTCCCCCGGGAGAACCATTGGGTGTGTATAGAGTTCCGTCGGCGGTGACTATGATAACAGGTGTATCCGTAGTCCCGGAATCGGGCGGGCCTCCCATCACGGAATTGATGGAGAAAGTCATCTGTCCCGACCAATTACCCTCGAAGGCACTGGTGGCAAAGACGGCTGTCGAACTTAACCCAAGCGTCATCACTAGGAGCGTTATGGCCAAGCTGACTCTAGACAACTTTTTCATGTCTGCCCCTTTAACCGAGTGCATGTGATTGGCGACGCTCATTGCTGACACCAATTTCTGAGGTAATTAAAACACTGTTGGGCTATTTTATCAAGGAAACGTATTATCAAGAATTTTAGTTGATTTGTTTTCAGTCGTTTCCCGGAGTTCTTCGTTAACAATACTATTTTTAACCCCTAAAGCTGCACTTCTCTTTCAACTTTAAATGTGCAATAATACAAGGCATTAAGATACTGGTTTTGCAAATTATCTAAAAAGATATTCTCACTTTCTTCAGGAGGGAAAAAGCAAGATGGACATCTGTTCGACTAGAAAACTGAACAACGGCGTGGAAATCCCGGATCTGGGACTTGGTGTGTTTCGCTGCAAGGATAACGAAGAAACCGTCAATGCCGTGCGTTGGGCGATTGAAGCAGGCTATCGGCATATCGATACTGCCGCAATTTATGGTAATGAGAAAAGCGTTGGGCAAGGCATTCGCCAGAGCGGAATCGACCGTAAAAAACTGTTCGTGACGACGAAACTCAGGATAGAGGATATGGGACCGGGAGAGCAGATAAAAGGGTTTGAAAAAAGCCTGAATCTTTTACAATTGGACTATCTCGACCTGTATCTGATTCACTGGCCGGTCCCGGGGAAGACTCTGGCATCATGGAAGGCATTGGAGGAGATCTATCAATCCGGACGGGTTCGGGCGATTGGAGTGTGTAATTTTGCTGAACATCACTTCGATGCATTGCTACGTGATGCCAAAATCGTACCGGTTCTTAATCAAATCGAGTTACATCCACATCTCTCGCTGCAGCCACTGGTGGCATACTGTGAGAAAATTGGTATCGCCTGTGAAGCCTGGAGTCCATTGGGAGGAACCGGTGGGAATCTGCTCGATGACCCGGTCTTGAAGAAAAACGCGGAAAAATATGGGAAATCTGTGGCGCAGGTAATCCTGCGTTGGGATTTGCAAAGAGGTATCATTACGATACCTAAATCGACTCATCAAGAGCGTATCAAAGCCAATGCGGACATCTTTAATTTTGAATTATCAGCGGCTGATATGAAAGTGATCAATGATCTGGACCAGAATCCGCAGCGCATTTCGCGGGATCCGAAGAACATCGGTTTCTAGCTGTCAATCATATCTTTTACAACGATTGACGCTGACTCGAAAGAGGAATGAGGTAATATGTATTTAAGCGATAGGTGACAAGTGACTCTGGGTGTACTAAAGTCTGGCCAGTAAAGCTTATGGGAGCCTTTCTTACTGACGTACTGTAAACTTGGTAATAGTTCCCTCCTGCGGAGTAAAAAGCATGTCGGAATTACATGCAAAGGTTATTATCAACCCGCAAGCGGGAAGTCGCTCCGTTGGCAGACAATGGCCGCACATCAACAGGCAATTGCAAAACGCAGGTCTATCGTTCGACTATGAATTCACTAAGGGTTCCGGTAACGCTCTAGATATTACCGCCCAGGCTATCCAAGCCGGTTACAACTACCTTATTGCCGTTGGTGGGGATGGCACCGTAAACGAGGTAGCCAATGGCATACTCCGTTCAATGAATCCACTCAGCATAATCCTTGGTATTGTAAGTGCGGGAACAGCCCATGCCTTTACTTATTCCCTGGGTGTTACTGAAGACGATAATACCTCCAACGACTACTCTTATCTGACCCAACCAAGAAGGACTTTGATTGATGTTGGACTTGTAAAATGCTGGAATCACGGACAATCTATAGAGCGTTTTTTCTTGAATGAAGCCAGCATGGGTTTGGCATCTGAAATTGTAGATGCCTGGAAATCTCTGCCCAACCGTTTTGGCAAAGGCGTAAACTTTGTGCTTCGTACCGTCGCCGGGTACAAGTCTCTGGCCGTCCATCGAAATAAAAAGGTCAGACTCAAATTTAGAAATGAAGTTGAATCTATTACTATCTGTACCCTTGTGTTGTCCAATGGACGATATTACGCAGACAGAATGTTAATGGCCCCCCATGCCAGTCTTGATGACGGCCTACTTAATGTAATTGTGGTTGGTGATGTATCTAGATTTGAATTGCTGAAAATACGTCCGACGCTATATGCCGGAAGTCATGTTAATCACTCCAGGATTAGAGAGATTAAAACAACCTCTGTTACGATTGAATCTGAAGAGCGCCTTCTGGTAGAAGCCGATGGGGATATTCTCGGAGAATGCCCGGCATCATTCCGGGTATTACCCTCGGCCTTAACGGTAGTTGTTCTTTAATACAAAGTTCTCTAAATGTTCCGAATCCGGAATGAAATGGGCTAGATATCCTTATAGGCAATTCTCACCTATTTGCTATGATGCCCATCTTATTGCCACTGTAGAATCAGCGTATGTTCCTATGGCTTTAACATTACCAGTGAATTTTGTCCTGAATACAAAGAGTCAAAGGCTTTCTTTACGTCTTTTAACGGCATAATTTCTGAAATCAACGGCTTACAGTTTACCCTTTTGTGTTCCATCAGTTTGAGCGCCTGAACATTGTATCTCAGAAAAGGTTCGCAGCCGATAATTTTTAGATGTTTGTTCAGTAAGTAAATGGGATCAATTACTGCCGGCTGGAGGAAGCCAACAATCGCGATTGTACCCTCACGCCGGACGGCAATAGTTGACTGTTGCAGAATATCTGCGCCGCGGGCACAGATAATGACGACGTCGGCGCCCACTTCAGTAATATTATGGATGCGTCGGTAGACATCGCCTTCGTCCGGATTGAGGGCGTAGTCTGCGCCCAATTCCAGGGCTTTGTCGAGACGGGATTTAATTCTATCCGTGATAATAATCGGTGCTGCGCTGGTGGCTTTGACTGCCAACAGGGTTAATTGCCCAATGTGTCCCATTCCGAGAATGGCTACCGAGTCGCCGGCTTTAATCCCCGCTTCATATATCGGAGCCAGACCGACATTCAGTGGTTCTGTCAACGCGGCTTCTTCGTCTGCAACGCTATCCGGTACTTTCATGATGCTTTTCATACCTTGAGGAAACCGGAGAATGTATTCCGCCATCGCCCCGCTCATCGATGTCCTGATCCCGCCCTCAAAAGGCTTGCTGTCAGCTAGTGCCCCCACGCACAAGTGGTGTGACCCGTGACGGCACCAGTAGCATTGCCCGCAACTGGCCCTCAGGTCGACAGCACGGTCTCCTATGGCCCAGCCGGTTACTCCTTTACCCACCTCGACTACTTCTCCCACCCACTCGTGCCCCAAGACGGCCTCGAACTTCGACGAGCCGTCGGTATTTTTCTCGTCCAATCGAGGATTATCCACGAATTCAAGGTCGGTGCCGCAGATAGCGCATAGGTTTACCTTGAGCAGTACGGTTCCCGGCTCTGCTCTTGGTGAGGGTATTTCTCTAATCTCAAAACGTCTTTTGCCCATAACGACCGCTGCTTTCATGATTTCTCCTTACCGTATTTAGTTCCTGATTTGTAATGATAATCAATCATATAACCCAGCCTATGAAGTTGTAAAATTTATTAGTAAACAAAGATATTCGTATTGCCAACGTAACCCTTCCCGTTTTTAAACGTTATAATATTAGCAGGCTAAAGTGGTAAGTGAGGTAATTAAAATGAAAAAGGCATTTATATTTATAATCGCCGCGATATTATTAGTGAGTGTGGTGGGATGCACCAAAACCTCTACAACGGCTCCAGTCATCTATACGACTCCTCCAACAACTCCAGTCGGAACACCGGTATCATTCAATGTCGTGAAAGGTGACGCCCCGCGAATTACTTCGCCGAATGTGTCTGATAATCAATTGTCCGCTCTTGTCGCTGGAAATAGCACTTTTGCATTTAACCTGTATCAGCAATTGGTAAAGAATAGTACCGGTAATGTGTTTTATTCCCCCTACAGTATTTCGACCGCTCTGGCGATGACTTATGCTGGGGCTGCCGGAGATACCGAGAAACAGATGAGCACAGCGCTTCATTTCACATTGCCGCAAACTCAATTACATCCAGCCTTCAATGAACTGGCTTTACAATTAGCGAGCCGCGGACAGGGTGCTACAGGCACCAACGGTAAAAGTTTCAGCTTGAATATCGCCAATGCTCTCTGGGGACAGCAAGACTATAATATCCAATCGGCTTTCTTGAATGTACTTGCGCAAAATTATGGTGCGGGTATGAATTTACTGGATTTCATTGACTCGCCTGAGGCCTCCCGCATCACGATTAATAATTGGGTTAGCGACCAGACTAACAACCGCATCAACGACCTCCTTCCCCAGGGTTCTATCGATATCTACACACGGCTTGTTCTCACGAGCGCTATTTATTTCGATGCTGCCTGGCAATATCCTTTTACGAAAGAATCAACTCGTGACGGCGCTTTTCACCTTCTCGACGGCAGTACGGCTACTGTGTCGATGATGAACAATGAGGCAGGATACAGTTATGCCAAAGGCAATGGCTATCAGACGGTAGAATTACCTTATGACGGTAACGAAATCGCGATGGATATTATCATGCCGGATGCTGGAAAGTTTGCTTCTTTTGAATCGGCAATGACAGCGGATAAAATAACGGGGATAATCGGCAGTTTAAAAACCAACTTCATGTCCTTGAATATACCGAAATTTTCTTTTGATTCCAGTTTCAGCCTAAAAGAGGCACTATCAGCCCTGGGGATGCCCATCGCTTTCAGCGATATGCAAGCTGATTTTTCAGGGATTACCGGTAACTTGGATTTACATATCAGCGATGTCGTACACAAGGCTTTCGTCGCGGTTGATGAAGAAGGGACAGAAGCGGCGGGAGCCACGGGTGTTGTTATCGGAATAGCGGCCGCGCCGCAAACTACACTTACCATTGATCAGCCATTTGTTTTCCTGATTCGGGATATTCAGACCGGCGCCATTATATTTGTGGGAAGGGTGCTCGATCCGGCTAAATAAAAACAATTTAATCGCTGTAAATGAATGAGGGTGTGGTCACTTCAACTGGCCACACCCTTTTCTTTTGCTTTTTGTCATTCCTGCGTAAAAAGATAGCCTAAATCCTTCTGTATCTCTCCCTCTTCGTAGGGACCTAAGGGCCTTTTACGAAAGGGAGAAAATGCTTGATTTCCCTCCTTCGTAAGGAGGGATTAAGGGAGAATTATTACAGGAAAACGCGAGGTCTACAATTTCTCCGCCACCATTTGCTTAATGGCAGTGGCAATCCCTTCGATCGGCAGGATCTTCGCCTCTTTTTCGGCGCGCCACTTGACCTCAACGCTGCTCTTATCCAGCGTGCGCGGGCTGATGGTGATACGTAATGGAATACCCAGCAGGTCGGCGTCGTTGAACTTGATACCCGGTGATTCCATTCTATCGTCGAAAAGCACTTCAACGCCGGCCGCTTCCAGTTCATCGTTGATTTTTTCAGCAGTCTCCGTGACTTTTGTGCCTTCGCGGTATAAAGGACAGAGATAGACTTGATAAGGCGCAATCGGCGTCGGCCAGATAATGCCTTTGTCATCGTGATGCTGTTCAATCGCGGCGGCCAGTAACCGGCTCAAGCCGAGCCCGTAACATCCCATGACACAGGGGTGTGAAACTCCTGCAGCATCGATATAGTTCGCCCCAAATTTGCTGCTATATAGTGTTCCCAGTACGAAGATATGCCCCACTTCAATGCCCCGTACCGCGACAAATTTACTGTTGCATTTGGCGCAGCGATTACCGGCTTCTGCTAGGGCAATATCTGCCACAATATCCACTTGAAAATCACGCGGGTAATTCACATTTTTGATATGCGTATCCCGTTTATTACCGCCTGCGATAAAATTCGTCCCGGAATTAACAGAATCATCCGCTAGGACCCTAATGCCTTTAAGCCCGAGGGGAGAAGCAGAGCCGGCGATAATGCCCTGTTCTTTTACTTCGGCATCGGTGGCCAGACGCAAATCATGGCAGTGTAACGTATTGTTCAATTTAATTTCATTGACCTGTAAATCGCCGCGAATCACCACGAAAACGAATTTATTGTCAGCGACATAAAAGACGGCTTTCAAAGTCTGCCGTGCCGATGTTTTCAGGAAGGATTCCAATTCTTCGATGGTTTTCAGGCCGGGTGTGGCAATTTCCTCGATAGGTAATGGCGGGTCATTTTTAATCGCGCCTTTGTTGAAGGCGGCTTTTTCGGCGTTGGCGCTGTAACCGCATTTAGGACAGGAAATGACCGTATCCTCGCCGCTCTCGGTGGGTAAGATAAATTCGTGAGAAAATTTACCGCCGATGGCTCCGCTGTCAGCCTCGACAACGATTGCCTTCAGTCCACAGCGTTTGTAGATGTTTTCGTAAGCGTGCAGCATTTTTTGATAACTGATTTCAACTCCCGCTTCATCGACATCGAAACTATAGAGGTCTTTCATGACAAACTCACGCAAACGCACCAAACCGGCGCGTGGGCGCGGTTCGTCACGGAATTTTGTCTGTATCTGATACACCAGCAAAGGCAGGTCGCGGTAGCTCTGGACATGGTGCGCGACCAGTTCAGTGATTACTTCTTCGTGAGTGGGACCTAAAGCCAGGGTATGTTCCCGTCGGTCGTTCAAGGTAAATAGTGTTTTGCCCATTATCTGGTCCCTGCCCGATTTTTGCCAGAGTTCAATCGGCGAGAGCACGGGCATCGTGATTTCCTGGCCGCCGGCTTTGTTCATCTCATCCCGGACGATGTTTTCCATCTTTTTCAGACTGTGCCAGGCGAGCGGCATAATCGTATAAACTCCGGCGGCAACTTGCCCCACCATCCCGGCACGCAATAAAAGTTGGTGACTGATGGTATCGGCTTCGGCGGGAATTTCACGTTGAGTTTTTCCGAATAATTTTGTAAGACGCATATTTTTATGACCTGTCTTTCTTTTTCATTATTAAATCACATTCAAGGGGTAATGCGCTAGTGGAAAAGGGTTATTTCCGTTTTCCATTCCAGGGAAGGCGGGAATCCGTTCCCAATACTCCAGTTATCGTTAATGGTCGGGTTTAGAACCCGACTGCCATCGTCGTAGCAAGTACTATATACTTCAATTAAGTATTACAGACTTTCCAAAGAAGGCCATGGCAATCTAGAATTTTTGATGGAAATCAAGCGTTTGATTTTTGTAGCTTGACTACATCATTTATTTGTTCTGTTTAAACTGATTTCTCCGGTAATAATTTTCCCAATTGTCTCTACTAAAAAGCAGTGTTCCCGTTCCAGAACCCGATTTGAAAGGGTTTCGGCAGTATCATTCGGTAGCACAGGTACCCGTGTTTGGGCGACAATTGGACCCCGGTCATAATCTTTATCTACAAGATGAATACTTACGCCGGTTTCTTTTTCTCCCGAGGCCAATACTGCCTGATGTACCCGGATTCCATACATACCAGTGCCGCCGTATTTTGGTAATAATGATGGATG
>Ga0182021_10001106_pt1 | contig 30596 bp, 29 predicted proteins | sample 612E3MmetaG_FD_120493 | JGI IMG/M metagenome (GOLD analysis project Ga0182021, IMG submission 120493) | Permafrost microbial communities from Stordalen Mire, Sweden - 612E3M metaG (Illumina Assembly) | ecosystem: Environmental > Terrestrial > Soil > Wetlands > Permafrost | place: Sweden... | reverse complement strand
TGCAAATAATTATGATATTGTTTGAAAATCTTCAGGTTTTTCAACTGCCCTTGCCCAGACAGTTATGAAAAGTGTCCTTTGAACATTACCCAATTCAACTTTGATTTTTGTTTTCATGTCCCTGATCTACTTATCCTTTTATTATAGTCTTTTTGTACCAATGCCCTGCTATTGGCAGAGCCGTGGGAAGGAACAAAGATTGAACAATCAGTATCCAACAATATGCCCCAGCTCTTTATCATTTCCTGTGGATTTTCTGCAACCGGGGGATAAACCGAAGACCTGAAAACTCCAAACATACAGTCTCCGACTAATGCAATTTCATCGTCAACAATCACACTCATGGAACCTTTTGTATGGCCGGGAGTATGCAAAATGTAAGCATTGAATCCAATATTTGTCAAGTCAAAAGTAGTATTCACGGTAAAATCACATTCACAAGGTTCATAATTCAGAACCGTCATCCACGGTTTGGCAAGATACTTAGATATAAGTTTGTAAATCAGATTAGTACCGGAAGTAATTGTATTTCGCCCGGCTGCTAAATTTGCTGCCTCGCTCTGATGAATAATAACTGAGGATTTATAATATTTTTTTATTTTGTTTGAATTGGCAGCGTGGTCAAAATGTGCATGGGTTAAAATCAAATAATCAACAATGCTGACGTTTAACTTTTTTAATCTTTTGTCGAGAAGAGACCACATGAATCCCGGACTTGTGTCAATCAGGACGTTTTTCTCCCCGTTTGTCAAAAGAAAAACATTGCTGCGGCCTGACAGGATCTTAATTATCCTGTAACCGCTTTTTGTTATCCAGATTCTCATTTTATTCAGGCTTTTACAGTATATTCCGGCTGACAGGAAGGTTTATTTTCTTATGGTATAAATCAACTCATCCAGGAATTCGCCATTTTTAAAAACGGCTTTTTCAAATCTGGCTTCAAGAATAAAATCTGCCTTTTCAAGAACTCTGTGAGATGCAATGTTTGTCCCAAACGGGGCAGCATATATTCGTGTTATTTCAAAGGTCTTAAAGCCGGTATCTACTATTTCTCCTATAGCCATGGAAATAATTCCATTACCCCAATAAGGTTCTCCTAACCAGTAACCAAGTTCAGCATTTTTTCTTTTAATTCCGGTTTTTGGACTAATCCCAATTCCTCCTGCAGCCTGTCCATTTACTTCAATAGCACGGTAAAGTAGATCAGTGTTCTGAGTTGCCATTTCTAAAAAAGCTTTTCCTTTTTCAATCGTATAAGGAAACGGAAAACCATCTGACATGAATCTTGCAATTTTAATATTGTTTGCGTATTTGACCAGGCTGTCTAAATCAGTAATTGTCCAGGGTCGGAGTTTAAAGTCCATGATTTTGAATATTATTAATAAAAATTGAATCAGTTATCCCTGACACAACGCACAGACAAATCGTTTGTCTTCTTGCCGCTGTGCCTGTAGACACTTATAAGATAGTTATAAATGGTATAGCAAAATGCATTATCTCTTGAGGCTTCAGTAGAACTCCACCAATTACCTGTGCCTCCAATGTCGAAGAATGTACCGTTACCGTATCGGTAGCCACCACCAAGTGCTGTAAAACCGCTTTCATTATCTGCTCCCTTATTAGGATTTTTCCAATGGGCTGTTCCTGTTTCTTTCAGTTTACCGCCTGCAACATATTCACCCGCAAGATATTTTGTTAATGTTGACCATTCTTCATCACTGGGTACGTGCCAGCCCGTTGGACAAATATTACGACTATCGGTGGCTGCATACCAGGTGTATAATCTGCCATAAGTTTCTACATTGCTCTCATTCCCATCATATGCCCATTGGAATTCTGGCATGATTTCACCGGATATATCAAATGATGCCGGAGAAGTCGTTTTTATTGTATCGCCATTATGATACTTTGTGGTTCTTAAATTCTCCACCATCCAAAACTGTGTGCCAATTTTTACAGTTTGGTAAACATTGCCGTCAATATCTCTTACTGTCTGTCCATTTAATCCGGATAATCCTATGCAAAATAAAGGGACTATTAACAATTTTACATTTTTATATTGCATTCTGACCTCCTTTTTTAATCATTATCTTATGCTGGTAAAGTTCAGTGGTATAAAGTTATTTAAATTACTATTAACCAGAGGTCTGAAAGTGGAGTATTAGTAGATATTTTTACTCATTGTTATACCAGGGAGTGATGCAATCATTATTTACATGAGTGATTTAATTTATTTAATTTGGCATTTATTAATGCTTTAATTAGTTTTGGGAGCTTAATTAAAAATTAAAAAAAATGGGAAATTTAGGTGCTACAGAGATTTTATTAATTCTATTGGTGGTGGTTCTTCTTTTTGGCGGACGAAAAATTCCTGAATTAATGAAAGGAATAGGACAGGGAATGAAGGAGTTCAAAAAGGCATCTCAGTATGATCCAAAAGACGAAGATAAAAAATCAGTTAGTGATGAAGTTGCTATAAAAGAATAGCTGTAATTCTTCAAATTATTAATTTGAATCCTTCCTGAAACCTTTTTGTGTTTTAGTTTTTGAAAGTCAGACCCGATTTCATACCACGGTAAATGGTCGTGGTGTTTATGATCGAAACTTATACTTTTGATCGTAAATTGTTGTTTAAGCAAACAGGTTCATATACTGAGCTTTTGACTCTTGAAATATAGCTCACATTAGCTATAAGTAATTGAATTTCACGCACATTGTTTTAAATCAGGACTATTCAGGAAAAACCTGGAATATTTTGCATTCATTACAGAATTAAACTGCGGATATAAATACAAAATAATCAGGTGGATTCAACATCACAACATTTTAAACAGAAAAGATATGTATAAAACAACAGTAATTCTAATAGTATTGATTATTTTTTGTGGTTATGTATATTTCTCAAAACCAGATTCTGTCGTTATCAATGAAAAGGGTAGATGTGAAGGTATTGTAAATAAAGCAAGGGCGGTTCTTCAGGGCGATAAATTCTGGAAACTTCAGTTAAAAATGGCAAATGATCTTTATAATAAAAATCTTGCTCCTCATTTACCATCTTCTTCAGAAATGCAGGAATTATATCATAAGCTGGCAGAGGATGAAAAGATTTTAAATGAAAAAATGAAAGCATTATATACTTCTGAGGAGCAGATGGCAAATACGTTAAGAATGAAAGCAGATAGTATCGAGAGGGCAGGTAAATGGCATGTGATAGATGACGCTGCTGTTGCTGAAACTGCGAAGGAAACTGAGAAATTAAAGATAATAATTCCAATAATTGAAGGAAAACTAAGGTACACAAAATCCGAGGGCACAAAACCACAGGATAAACCACAATTATAAGTGACTAACCAAAAACCGGGCTTATTGGCCATTTTTGACTGGCTTAATTACACTTAACAAACATAAATAAGCAGGATTTTCTTAATATTAACAAGGCGCTTATGGCAACTTCTTCAGATGTCTTTAATTCACTGAAAAAAAGAACCATTATTAATACCAATGAACTGTATGAAATGATCATCCGATGACGGAGTGCACGGATCATTTATGTCGGGATAACTTATACTTTTGGTAAGAAGAAGAAAAAAGGAATCGATTACAATAATAAATAATAATTTAAGCATTCATCTTTAAATGAACCAGAGACTATCAGCTTTGTTTTCTAAGCATAGTACTCTTTTCAAAGCTACAGTTTTAATACGGAATTGAAAAGTATTTTTATTGATAGCTTTTTTACTTTCGCTTTAATTTTTAATACTTAATGTTATGAAGAAAACATTTTTAACACTCCTTAGTGCTGCTTTGATTATGAGCAGCTCCTGTGTGATCGCTCAATCGAACTACAGGGCCGGAAATAAGATCCATGTTGAGGGAGATGGAGGATGGGACTATCTTAATGTTGATGAAATCAGCGGCAGAATATTTGTGTCACATGGAACAGTGGCTCAGGCCATTGATATCAAAACAGGGAAACTGGCAGGAACTTTACCTGATACAAAAGGTATTCATGGAATTGCAATTGCCAACGATCTGAATAAAGGTTTTACAAGCAACGGCCGTGACTCATCAGTGACTATTTTTAATCTTAAAACCTTTGAAGTAATTACAAAAATCAATGTTACCGGTCGGAACCCGGATGCTATATTATATGACCCCTTCTCACAGAAAGTTTTTACTTTCAATGGGGGAAGTAATAATTCAACAGTAATTGATGCAAAGGCAAATAAGGTAATTGGAACGATACCCCTTGATGGCAAACCTGAATTTTCGGTTACCGACCTTAAAGGGAAAGTCTTTGTAAACATAGAGGACAAAAGCGTTATAAATGTCATTAATTCAACAACCTTAAAGGTAGAACAACACTGGCCCATTGCCCCCGGAGAAGAACCCAGCGGGTTAGCGCTGGACAATCAGACCCATCGATTATTCAGCGTTTGCAGCAATAAATTAATGGTTGTTACCGATGCATTATCAGGTAAGATTATCACTACACTTCCTATCGGAGACCGTTGTGACGGAGTGGTATTTGATCCGGGAAAGAAACGCGCATACGCATCTAACGGAGAAGGCTCAATAACTGTTGTTCAGGAAGAAAACGGGAATAGCTTCAAAGTGCTTGAAACTGTGGCTACGCAACCGGGAGCAAAGACAATTGCTATCGACAAGACTACTCATCACTTGTATCTTACAACTGCAGAGTATGAGACAGCACCTACTGCCGCTAACCGCCGGCCACCTGTAAAACCAAATTCATTTGTTATTCTGGATATAGAAACGCTGAAATAATTTTCTGTTGTATTTTAAATAAAAATCCATTTTTTCACGGATGGACAATTTGATCCGACCTGCCATGGTCAGGATAAGTGGCTTTGCCATAAAGGTTCATAGCAATAAGAAGATTACTCAACTTAAACCTACCGGGTGAGTTCAGGGCTATCGTTATTCTCATTATTAATTAACTTAAATTTATATCTAAGATAAAAAGCAATGCTGGTAATGAAAAAGATTTCATGCTTATTAAGAAAAATGGTAATGTGCGGATTAGTTGTCCTCAGTTGCAATTGCATTGTTTATTCAGCAAATTTACAGATTGCAGATTCAGTCAATATTCAAACTGTATTTTATTCAGTAAGAAATCAAAATAAGATCAACTATCAAAAACCTTCAGGCAGTTTTTACAGAACTGACAGTATCTTTTCCTTTCGATCTGCGAAAGGATATTTCCCTTCATTACTTCACAACTTTACAGAACAGGCGACAGCTCCTTTTAAATTTAAAACAAAAGAATGGCTTATAACAGGTGCTGCTGCAGGCATCACAGCAGGGTTGATTATTGTTGATGAAGACGTTGATCGTTGGGCGCGAGTTCAAAAACAAAATCATAACTGGATAAATAAATCTTCCCCATTCATAACAAAATTCGGGGACACATATGGTTTTTATTCAGTTGCTGCAGGTGCGTTACTGAGTTCTGCATTCAAGAATGAAAAGGGAGTTAAGACATGTTTACTGGCATCCCAGGCCATGATAACCTCTGGGTTATGGGTTCACCTTATAAAACTGCTTACCTGCAGGGAGAGACCTAAGGCAGCTTACATAATAAGCAAATCAGAGGGTGGCAAATGGTACGGACCATTTGCAATTTACGACCAGGACTCAGCAATTAAAAAGCCTTATTCCGCTTTTGATGCTTTTCCTTCAGGCCATACTGCTGTGGCATTTTCAATCGCCACAGTTTTCGCATCACAATACAATGATAAAAAAGTAATTCCGGTTTTATGCTATTCAGCAGCTACCATGGTGGGAATATCAAGAATGACTGAGCATGAGCACTGGGTGTCGGATGTTTTTGTCGGAGGATTAATAGGATATTTATGTGGCAGACAGGTCGTAGCTCATGATAATAAAATCCGTCGTAATCAGGATACAAAATTGTCCACAAAGTCTAAAAACAAATCAGAACTCAATCTAATTCAACATGGAAATCAAATTGAATTGTCTTTAAAATGGTAAAATAAAAAATAATCTTTAAGATTTCTCAAAAAATCAAAAATCGGAGAGAGTCCGATAGCTAATTTTCTTACTATTTAATATTTAACAATACAGTACGGCTGACAGATACTTTCGGACTTTCTGAAACTTCAAAACCGGTGTTCCTGATAATGGTTAACATCTTTTCAAAAGCATCCTTCGAAACATGAAATTTAGGTTCAGCGATGAATATTTTCCCGCCGGGGTTTAAAACAGACTTTAATTCCGCAAACAGCTTTTCCTGATCTGGTACTTCATGAATCATCCAGAATGCCAGGACAAAATCGACTTTTTCAGAGATACCGATCCTGTCATCCAGACATTTGTGTATTTTAATAATTGATTCCGCATCGGTACCTTTGATCTTTTTGGTGACTTTCTCAAGCATTTTCTCCTGTAGATCAGCTGCTATAACCTTTCCTGAACTTGTTACTATTTTTGCAATTTCAACCGAAAAAAAGCCGGGACCGCAACCCAGATCAAGAACTGTCATCCCTTTCCCAATGTATGGTTTAAGAATTTTCTCGGGATTCTGGAATAATTTTCTGAATGAGTTATCAAGTGTGCCCGACAGCTCTGCGGGGCATATCATTAAATTCCGGTCTCTGTTCATTTTCGTTTTTATTTTACAAATGCTTTTACAATAATGGCTTCGGTTTCTGATTTATTTATTAATCTGTAACTACCGGCAGCTGCAGGGATCACAAATGTTTCAGCATAACTGAATTGCTGAACCAAACCATTTCCGGTCTCCACAGTAATGCTGCTTCCTTCCACAAGACTGAGTACATGGCATTTGTTTTCTGTTTTGATATCTATAAAATTTTTCAGATTGATCCGGTGAACATCATATAAATGAGTATTATGTGTAGGAAGGTGATACAGTTTCCAGTTGTCATCCTGATCAATAAGTACAGGTTTTGAGATCAGGTTTTCTTTCACATATCTGCCTTTGCGATCGAAATAAAGATTCTCCATGGCTCTCTGAATGTTCAGCGTGCGTGGATTCCCTTCCAGATCAGGCCGTACCCAGTCATACATCTTAAAGGTAAAGATATATGGGGTTGAGCTGATTTCGAGAACAAGATTATTTATTCCCGAACCATGAATCGTACCGTAAGGAATAAGGAAAAGATCATGTTTTGAGGAAGGATGTTTCTGAACGAACTTTTCAATATCGATGGTTTCCGAATTGCGGAAGCTATTCTCAAGTTCATTCCTGAATTCAGCAGGAACAATATCCTCCCGGAAACCCAGGTAAACTATAGCTTCATCTTTAGTGTCAAGAATATAGTAGGTTTCTTCCTGTGTAAAATCCTCTCCGAAATATTTCTTCGTATAATCTGGCCGGGGATGGCACTGTACGGAAAGATTGCCTCCGTCAAAGGTATCGAGAAAGTCAAAACGTATTGGGAACTCTGTACCGAATCTTTCGAAACAATCGCCAAGCACATTTTTCCCCTCCTGGTACATCAGGAAATCAAATGAAACTTCAAGCAGCTTTCCTGAACTTTCAAACAGCAGTCCGTTTTCCGGAGTAATCAATTCGAATGACCAGGCATAGTTTGGGACATCCTTATTCAGGCCGTCAATGTGATCTTTTATCCATGTACCTCCCCATGCACCGGGCTCAAACCATGGTCTGACCCTGAAAACATTTTTACTCAACAGTGACAGGGAATACCTGAGAGTTTCCCCATACATCCACAAAGGATTTTCAGGTCTCTGCGTATCGACAATGATATCTGTTTCAGGTAAAATATTTCTTTTATGCTTATTCAGAACTATCCAGTCGACGAAATAGAAACGTTTGTACATCTCTTTGGGATCGGCTGAAACAGTTGCGCCCAGGTTTGTTATGCTGCCGGCACGTGACCTGAATTGTATCTCGTTTTTCGGAAGATCCAGATAAACAGTCATTCCCCTCCATCCTGACAAAGATGCTCCGGGGCCAATAATGAAATTTATTCCGGCGTCACGATCGGGAGATAATTCCTTCAGGATATCCATTTTGAAGAAATCATTTATAATCAGATCAGTACGTTTTCCGAAAAGCGGATCATCCCCACCTGTAAAAGGAGAAATCATAGCCTCAATAGCCTCGGGAGATTTCAAAAAATCGGAGGTGTTTTTCCAGGAAGTTTTTATTCCACGGTTTTTTATGCATTCATCTAGTTTGTCGCGAAACTGATCAAAGAAAACCCCGGTATAACCGTCAATAATTACAGTTTTTTGAGAAGCTACAACATCTGTAAGTGATTCAAATCCTTCATATATCCGGTCATCTCTCAGTTTAAACGAGGGATAGATATCATATTGGCCTGCAGAAACGGCTTGTTTGATCACGGGCAATAATTTCTGATCTGTTTTCCGCCAGTTGGTATTTAATTTTAAATCCATAATCAAATTCTTTATCCAATCGTATTAGTAAGAGAGATCATCAGCATCATAAATTTCCCGTTAAAGATTTCAGGAAAGAGATTTACATCTTTCTTTTTATTACTGCAACAAATCCTCCGTTAGCTGCCATAGTTACTTTAAGTGATGCGGATTTAACAGGGACAACGGTCTTTTTTATATCCTTCGGTTCCTTATCTGATAGTTTGGTGTCGGCCCAGGTCTCCGCTTCATAATTGCCTGAAGGTAAAAAGTCAAGTTTAAGTTCGATAGTCCTTCCGGTTCTGTTATTCAATACACCAACGAACCACAAGTCGCCGCTGCGTTTTGCAATAGCCACATAATCATTGGGATAACCACCTAAGAATTTAATGTCATCCCAGGTAGTCGGAACTATTTTCAGAAAATCTGCTCCCGGCTGGTTCAGAATATTATCCGGATGATCACACACAACGGTAAGAGGACTTTCATAAATGACGAATTTCGAAAGTTCTGCCGCCCTGGTATTCCATACTATTGCAGGAGTTTGATTCTTAAACTTTTCCCTGGTTACATTCAGAAATGCGCCGGGAGTATAATCCATCTGTCCGGCAAGCAAACGTGTGAATGCAAGTTTTACATTATGTTCCGGGCTCATCTTATCGGAGAACTTGTAATATTCGTTGCCCATAACACCTTCCCGCGTTATCATGTTAGGCCAGGTACGGATAATTCCATCAGGTTTGTAGGCGCCATGGAAATCGACCATGAGGTGGTTTTCAGCCGCACACTTAATTATGTCGTGATACCAGTTAACCATTTGCTGATCATCACGGTCCATAAAATCGATCTTAACGCCTGCAACACCCCATTTCTCATAAACAGGGAAGGCTTTCTTATATGCTGCATTCCGGTTTACATCGCTTGAGTAGAGCCATACAATTATTCTTACATTTTTTGACCGGGCATAACTGATTATTTCGGGCATGTCAATCTGGGAAGCCCATCTGGTTATATCTGCTTCCGGAACATTAAACTTCCCGTACCACTGCCAGTCCACCAGCATATAAGGCCATCCCATCTCTGAAGCAAGATCAATATACTGTTTTATGACTGGCATCTCCATTTTTACATCGCCGCTCCACCAGTGATCCCATGCGCTCATTCCCGGCTTTATCCATGAAGGATCCTTTATTGCACAGGGATCGTTCAGGTTCTGAATTATCTCCGATTCAATAAGATTGCCCGGTGTTGCTCCGATCATAAGAACCCTCCAGGGTGTATACACCTCATCATTGAAACGGACCTTTACTCCGGTTTCGGGTTCTCCCGGGACAGGTACAAGCTTGGTGGTAAGCTGATTTGTATTCCCGTTTGAGCCGATATAAAAAGCGGCATAATTGTCAATTTTAGCTTCTGTAATTGCAACCCAGCAGTTATTCCCGTATTCCATAAGCATTGGCATCCCTGCTATGGATTTTTCAGTAAGATAACCCAACGGATGTTCGAAGAATTCAGCTTCGTTGGATGAGGAATAACCTTTATATTCAACTATCCAGGCTTTAGGATCATCCGGGATATTGAAAGTGGTTAATTCCTTAACAATCTGCCTGTCACCTACTTTGGCACTCCTCGAGAGCTTATACCTGAAAGCGGCACCATCATTATATGCTCGTACCTGGAACTCCATCTGCCTCATCATTCCCGATTTCTCTTTCAGGATCAGCTGCAGTTCGTTATAATTGTTTTTAATTTCGGCGTGTTTCGATTTTACCACCGGAACCCAGGTTTCATTGAAATTTCTGACAGACTGATCGACAACAGTAAAATTGGCTGCCATTGCCGGTTCATCCTTAAACTCAAAACCCAGTTGCGACGGACTGACAATAATCCTGCCTCCCCAGGTAACTGAGTAAGTCAGTTTATCATTATTGGCTATGGTAACTGATATTTTATTGTCCGGAGAATTAACTGAAATATTCTGAGCACTCGCACCTGCTCCGGTTAAGCTCAAAATAAGGAAGAGAAGTTTTTTAAATGTATTCATGTCAGATTCGTTTAATTGAAATCATAAATTTTATTTTCCTGAATGATATGTATCTTTAATATAGTCCATTACAATAGACTTAATAATATTGGCAAATTTTACATCCGGAATTTCCTCTCTTGAAAAATACTGAGGGCGTTCACCTTCAAGAAGGGTAATCTCATCGATCGGGATGTTTATTTTTCCGGTATAAATATATTTTATATTCTCATAAGCATCTCCTGTCAGGCACTCGTACTTTTTATAGAATTTATACTCCTTCAGGTCTAAATTAAGTTCTTCTTTATATTCCCGGATAAGAGCCTCTTCAGGTGTTTCCCCTTCCTCGACATGACCGCCAATTAGATCCCAGTGGTTCGGGTATGGAATACCGGGCTTGTTATCACGGAGAGCAAGGAAAAATTCCCCCTTGTCATTTTCCAGTATTATTGCAGCTATTTTTATCATCGTTGTTTAATTCCCGGTTAATCATTTAAAACATTCTTGAAGAACTTCTCAAGCTTATATTTATCAAGATTACCATTTGTTCTTATGCCGCTGCAAACATCTACAGCAAAAGGCTGAACCTCATCAATTGCCTGTTTAACATTTTCCGGATTCAGGCCTCCGGCGAGGAATACCGGGCATAATGATTGTTCCCTGATCTGCCTGCTTAATTTCCAGTTATGAACTCTTCCGGTACCACCCAGTTCCCTGACCTTTAATTTCGGATTGCCGCTGTCAAGCAGTATTGCGTCGACCATTCCTGAAATTTCAACAGCCTCAGCGACAGAATTTTCATCAATGACATGTATAACCTGAACAATTTTCACACCGGGCAACCCGGCTTTTAACTGGCTGTAATCCCCATCTGAAAGGGAATCGACAATTTGAATTGTATTCGTATTTGTCCGATAATGATGTTTGATAATTTCCATCACCGACGTCTCGCATGTCAGAAGAAATGTCGCTACCGGAGGAGGAACTGACAGGGCGATTTGTCTTATCAGATCGTCGGATATAGGTCCGGGTCCGCTTGGCATTTTAGCTACGAGTCCTATTGCCGAGGCTCCGAAAGAGATGGCTGTTTTAGCTTCATCAACAGAATTTATGCAACAGATTTTAATTCTTGGTTTCAGCATTATCTGAATGTTGTTTTAGGTAACTCATTCCAGAGTCTGTGTGTGATTTATCTGTAATGAAATTTCTCTTTCCTTATTTCAACCAAAAATCTGCTTGGATATGACAAGAATGCATTATAAGTCGAGACAAATGAAGGCATTGTAATAACAAGGTCCTGTTTTGCCCGGCTGCAGGCGACATAAAACAGACGACGTTCCTCTTCAATTTCTTCAATACTGTTTAAAGCTCTGACTGAAGGAATCAAGCCGTCCAAAGCATGCGGAATAATCACGCTGTACCACTCTAACCCCTTGGCTGAGTGAATTGTAGAGATAGTTAAAGGTATATCTTCCGATTCGTCTATTAAAGGAACAGTTTTATTCCCGAATTTCTTTGAGGGAGGATCAAGGGCGAAATCAGTCAGAAACTTATCAAGTGAATCGTACCTTGATGAAAGGTCAATCAGGACATTAATATCCAGTATCCTGATCTGATAATCATACTCTGTTGCCTGCAGAATCGGTAAATAGTATTCTTTAATAATCTCAATTTTTTGCGAAATGGCAGTTTTATCATCCTTTGCTTTATTTATCATGACTTTTAACCTGTTCAGACCTTCTGCAAACCTGGAGTTCTCAAATGAATCTGTCTGCAGTCCATTTTCAGAAATAATCCTGTCGATAATTTTCCGGGCAGTCATTAATCCTACTCCCGGGATATATTTTAATATTCTGTGCCAGGCGACGGCATCGTATGGATTTTGCAGAATTCGTAAATAGGATATTATGTCTTTTACATGTTTTCTCTCGTTGAATGCAAGTCCGCCGACAGCAACATATGGAATACTTCTTTTATTAAGTTCGACCTCAATATATCTGGCATGCCAGAATGCCCGGACCAATACTGCGATCTGATTCAGGGCAATTCCTTTTTCCCTGTAATCGATTATTTTATCGACGATAAATTCTGCCTCCAATTGCTGGTCATAAAATTTTCTTACAATAGGCAAATTATCGTATAATATTCTGGAAAAGAGTTGCTTCTTATAACCAATCCGGGCATTTTCGATGATGTCATTGGTAAAGTCCAGGATTTTCTGATTGCTTCTGTAGTTTTCTTCTATTTTAACTACTTTACAATCAGGATATTTTTGAGGAAACCTTAATATATTCTCATAATTTGCACCTCTGAAAGAGTATATACTTTGTGCGTCATCACCGACAACCAGGATATTTCTGTAATTTTCCGACAGGTACTCAACAATTTCTTTCTGGACAACATTAGTGTCCTGGTACTCATCCACCATTATGAATCTGAATTCATTCTGTAATTTTTTTCTGAAGCTCAGGTTGTCACGCAATGAATCTCTTAGGACCTCCATCAGATCGTCATAATCAAATATCCTGCATATTTTTTTATATTTCTCATATCCCTTGTTTATCAGTTCAATCTGGCCTGTAAATTCCAGCAGACCTGAAAAATCATTTTGAATTACATTCCTGATAGTCAGATTTCTGTTGCGGGCAGAAGAAATTATTTCCTGAAGCCTTTTTTTCCGCGGAAATGCTTTCTCCTTTTTTTCAATTTTCAGCTCGGATCTGATTAAGTCAATTGTATCTGCAGAATCCTCAGCATCAATAATCGTAAAATTAGAAGGGATACCGAGGGGAATGGCGTTTTTTCTCAGGATGTAGTTTGAGAATGAATGGAAGGTACCTCCAAAAACTTTTTGTGCCTTGTTGTCTTTAAGCAATTCCTGAACCCTTCCTATCATTTCATTTGCAGCTTTCCTTGTAAAAGTCAGTAACAGGATCTCTGAAGGATTAATTCCATTTTCAAGCATAAAAGCTACCCTGTGGACTATTACCCTGGTTTTACCACTTCCGGCTCCGGCAATGACCAGAACAGGTCCATTAATGGTTGTAACAGCTTCAAGCTGATTCAGGTTAAGTTCATTCCTGTAGTTAATTTTATAGTTTTTGGTAAACTCAATTTCTGAGACCTTGTTTGGTTTACTTTCAATAGTTCTGATGATTGACTTTAATTCCTCAATCTTATTTAAGGTCTGTTCTGTCGATTCAATTTCCGGGAAATCTTTTATGGAAACAGTTCTCAGGTCAGTTCCGGGGGAATCAGAATAAGAAGATGATCTGATGATCTGTCTTTTCGCAAGATCGCTTACCGAATCAAGAAAGGATTCAGAAGAGTTTTCATCACCTGACGATGCAGCATTTGAAGGGATTGACTTATCCTCCTCAAAAGCTGAAATCGCTTTTCCTTTCCTACTGAAGCTCTCAAAAATCTTGTCTATGATCGACATTTTCTTTATGATGATTAGTACTTGTTCTTCGCAATACTTCCCATTCTGAGTATCATTTTACCTCCATTAACAACTGTTGAGAAAGGGATAAATGTTTCATTAAGATTTTTTCCGTTAACCGACATCGACTGGATATAAATATTCTCCGGAGTGTTATTTTCAGTTTCGATAACAAATTGTTTACCTGCGTAATACTTATTGTTGAGTTTAATTGTGATTTTGTCAAAAAGCGGACTTCCGATACCGAAACGAGGAACTGATCCGGTTAATCCCCTGACATCAAAGAGGCCGATCCCTGCCATAACATACCAGGCACCCAATTGCCCCTGGTCTTCATCCTGTCCGAAACCATAACCATGAATACCTTCTGTCCCGTAAAAATCATTGCAGATTGCTCTGACCCATTTTTGTGTTTTCGAGGGCATGCCTGAGTGGTTAAATAACCATGAAGTATGCAGACAAGGCTGGTTGCCATGATTATAAAGCTTAGTTATACCGGCGAAAGCGTCTATAACCTGACCTCCGCCGAACAGATCTTTCTGAGAGATGATAAAAATACTGTCAAGGCGATTGTTGAATTCATCCTTTCCTATTTTTGCAACTATTCCTTCAGGATCGTGGGGTACGTAGAATGAATACTGATATGCATTTCCTTCCTGGAATCCGTTATGAGGTTGCGAAGGGTCAAACTTTTCAAAGAACTCACCGTTTTCAAGTTTTGGCCACATCATTTTTCTGACAGGATGGAATATTTTTTCCCATCCTTTTGAAAGACTCATCAGCAGATTATAATCCTGCTCTTTTCCCAGAGCTTTTGCCATTTGTGCAACTGCAAAAGATGTATATGAATACTCAAGTGTATGGGAGCAAGAGAACTTCCATAATTCGTCGGAAGCATTCATTTTGTCAATATATGGGACATAGCCGTATTTTACAAACTTTCCGACATCCATTTTGCCGGCGCCGAAAATTCTGTTTTCTGATGTAATCTCATTTTTCAAAGAAGCTTCGTAACCTTTCTGAATGTCGAAATCCCTTATGCCACACATGTATGCTGCAACAATTGCCAGTGGAACCTGGTTTGTTCCAACACCCGATACATACTTGCTGTTTGCCAGTCCGTCACCAAGCCACCCGGCATCTTTATAAACAAGCAACTGGCTTTTGATGAAATCAGTCAAGTATTCAGGATAAACCATAGCCCATAGCTGAATAAGGTTCCACTGCCCTCCCCAGATTGCATCTGTATTGTAAAAATTATGTATGGGTTTATTATCTTTATCAAGAGGTATCTGACCCACCGATCCGTCGTTTTTTGGATAAGCTCCGTTAACGTCATTGCCAAGTCCCCTGCCTAGTAAAGCATGATAGAGGCCGGTGTAAAATTTCACCTTGTCTTCAGGTTTTTTCCCTTCAACACTGATCCTGCCCAGGTAGGTGTTCCAGTTATTGTGAGCCATTTCCATAGCTTTATCAAAGCTTAAGCCTGTTGCCTCGGTTTTCAGATTGAGTCTTGCATTTTCAACAGAAGTATATGACAGACCGGCTTTTATCACAATGCTTTCATTGTCCCTTGTTGTGTATGTCAGGTAAAGCCCGGCACCGACTCCGGTAGCTTCATTTTTACCAGGTTCTGAAATTGTTCCATGAAAAATACCGAACGAATCGGGCTTTTTATCGGCTTCAGCAGAAAAATACATTATTACACTTGCTCCGGCCTGGTATTTCTTTACATATTCCGGTGTAGTTTCAACAAAACCTTCTATCCGGCCATCACTTGTATAAGTTACCCTGGCATTTTTTACTTTGCCGCTCTCACCCTGTTTATTGCCAATGTCGAATAAAATATGTGACTGCTTTCCTGCCGGAAATGTATACCGGTGAAAACTGACCCTTTTGGTTGATGTAACTTCGGCTTTAATTCCGTAATCCTTAAGTATAACAGAATAATAGCCGGGTTTCATTATCTCATCTTTTTTATCGAAGGATGAACGGTAGCCTGTACCATTAGTGTTAAGCTCGCCCGGTATGGTTTTAAGAACTCCCACAGTTGGCATGAAAACAATCCCTCCGATCTGAAACTCGTGAAAATTTGGAAATCCTTCAATAGATGTATGTCTGAAATCGTAACCGACAGCTTCCCATCCACTCGGGTTACCACGATGCCCGTCGGTTGACGGCCCGGGCTTTGCCATTCCGAAAGGATTAGCCCCGGGAGCTACATGGAACCATCTGCAATGTGCAGTTCCGATAAGGGGATTAACATATTTTGTATAATCTTCCACTTCTCCGACGGGTTTATTTTTACCGGAAAGTAATCCCTGGAAGGAAATGGCTGAAAGCAACAAGAGGATGAATATCTTTTTCATATTTATTTAATAAGGAATTTCTTTCAAAAGTAATTGAAAAACAAAATTCTGCAATGTACTTTTTATATTCAGTATTATTTACTCTCCCTGTAATGATTATACCAGAACAGAGCGACATCAGAATAAGAGTAGTTCTCAGTTTTGAAGAGTTTTGTTTTGAAGAATTTCTTATCGGTCATATTTTCTATCTGATCTTCAGTTTTGTCGATTCCGTAATTGTAGGCGGTCGCAAGAAATTTCAGACGGGCGATTTCTCCTTTACGGTTTGTCTTATATTTCTTTTCACAGATTTTAAGAAATACGATCAGGTAATTGAATTCAGTTCCGGGATTTTCCAGGTTAGTAACGATAGATTTCCGGAAATCTTTAATATCGCTGTATCCGGAGCTGTTTTGAAAGTTTATTCCGGATTTCCCGCTCATTACCGAAGATGACTGTTCACGTATAATTTCGGCGAAGGTGGGTTTCATCTGGGATTGTCTTATTGAAAAGTTCGCATAATCATCTCCAAAGTTAATATAAAGTGCTTTGAGCAATATAATTTCCATCTTATCCCGTAATGCTGAATAACGGACCAGTTCAGGGAAGACGACTGCAATAGCCACCGGGTAGGAAATATGATTTGCAGAAAGGAGTGGCTGCATCCAGACCCTGTTATCCTTTTCGAAAGTCTCGGCTTTTAGCCAAGTGAGGATTAAAAAGTTCCGAAAGGGTAGTGTTGTCGCTGTAAGTCAGATTTCCATATCCCCCGGCGGCATATTTTGTATTTGAGGTGTTGATAAATAAAACTTCAGAAGCGGCTATTTCCGGTTTTAATGTCATTATTGTTTTCCCCTGAAGATCAAGGATTTTATCGTAAGCAATAACAAGTATTTCACTGGAAAATGAAGATATCAGATATTATTTAAATTTTTGAGAAGCTCAATGTTTCTCATAAAAACAGGTGAATTATAGTAGGGGTCAAATGAGGGATTTTTGATGATTTCACCCGAAGGACGGAATATATAACCTTTGATAAATTGAGGTGCAAGCAGATATATAAGTTCTGAATCTTCATTTTGTAAAGGAGGTGCTTCAGTCAGGAGATTTTCAAATGAGTAGTTTTTTAAACTGGCCTTTTTCAGTTCCATTGAATAAAAATCAACAATTTCTTTTGAAATGCAGATAATAATGATGTACTCTCCGAATAATTTCCTGCTGTTATGTTTAATTGTCATATCCAGCTTATCTTTGGAGACCGGCAGTGCAGTTTTGTAAAGGGATGATGCAAATTTAAATCCATCTTTAAGAATGCTCAATGCGACATTCTCTTCCTTGGTGTAATGCATATATATCTTCAGATTCCTGTTCTCTTCAAGGATAAAGTTTATCGAACTGTCGTCGAGGAATTGTCTTTTTAAAAAAAATCTGTTCCGGCTATCCTTCTTAATATTCTGCAAATACGCAATCATCTCATCTATACTTGTGCTGTGTTCAATTCCGGATAATCTTTTTATAACAGATTCAATAAACAGATTTTTTTTCAGCAGCTGAATCTGGAGATATATTATATATCCAAGCAATCCGCTGATAATGATTATGATCAAAATATTGATTACCATTCTGTTCCAATCTGCAGGTGAATGTTTTGCTTTCAAAGTTAATACAAAAAGGTATCCCACTCTAATGTAACTTATTCTTTATATGCACTTATCCCCTTTCTCAATCCTCATGAACTCACCCCCTTTTTTCCCCCCTCTCTACTTCGTAAAGAGAGGGAAAGCCCTGACATACAATATATTACGCTCCATCTTTGAATAGCAGAGAGGGGTCCCGATAGCTATCGGGAGGGGGTGAGTTCGTGGGACTATATAAAAAATCCGGCACCTGTGACCAGATACCGGATTTTCAGTGAAAAAATCAGGAATGAAAAACAAGGATCATTTTTGTTTTGATGAAACTTTTTCAACCTCTTTAAGACCTTTTTCCGAGATAATCCAAAACTTATTGGCTAGTTCCGAGGGATCAGTTTCATAGTCAAATTCTGTATCTGTTATGATACCATTTTTAACTTTTCCAATAGTTATTCCTTTATGAAACAGATTTTCAGATGACTTGTCAAAATGCAGAACTGTATTTTCAGGGACAAAGAGGTTAACATTCAGATATTCTGCGCTCCATTTATCGCCGACCGGCAGAGTGAAATACTCATCGAGTGCCAGAGTATCTTTATTCATTCTGTAATTGTAAATTATCGATCCGGCTTTTCTGACCGCATCCGTTCTGGTCCGGCCCGAAGAACGTTTTTGAATTTCAACTTTTGCCTGTTTATCTTCAGACAGATTAAGCTTTAACCCTACCGACATATAAAGCTGACGAATTGAGTCAACCATAAATACACTATAATCCTCATCGGGCAATGAAAATTCTTTATATGATTTCAGGTCTGCAATTTTCTGTCCGGTTACAATATACAGTGTATCAGGTGGATTGGGCATGATGTTCTGGACAGATGAAGTTCCTCTCTCGGCAAAACTTATACCTTCATTGAACAGTATTATAGCTAAAGCGGCAATAACTAAAACCCATAAAACAAATCCGGCAAGACTGAATATGCCATCCTTCGCCCTGAACCAGAAGATCAATTTTAAGCCTAAGTAAATAATTGCGAGAAGAGGTAAAGTTATTGCCAGAATTGTAAGAGCAATTATCCATGGGGCATATGACGGGTTCACAACATAGTTCAGAAAATCGCGATAATAGCTCAGGTGAACAGTTACTCCGTCGGTAGTAAAAATACCAGGTAATTTGAAAACCAGAACCATTACAAGGCTCAGTATGACAAGGAATCCGGTCAGTACGAGTACAATTCCGATAATTATAAGGAATATACGTAATATTATAAAACAAACTCTTCCTATCGCCCTGAAGACTTCATTAAAGGCATTACTGATCCTGGATGTGTGATTATATCCTGAAGTATATTGTGGCGTAACAGGTGAATATGTATTTTGAGGCTGACTGTATTGTTTTCTGGCAGAATAATAGTCATCGCCAAACAATTCTCTTTTCTGAGTTTCGGTATTAGCAGCAGGAAGAGCAATCCAGAGAGCCACATAGACAAAAAAACCTATTCCGAAAAATGCAGTAAAAAGAACAAACAGTATCCTGAAAAGTACAGGATCGGTATCGAGATAAGCACCTATTCCGCCACAAACACCACTGATAATTGAGTCGTCGGGATTCCTGTACATCCTTCTTCTGGGTGCGCTGTAAAAAGGAGGTGTTTCCTCCGCTATATTAACGTCAAAATCTTCCGGTTTGCCTATAATGGAGATCATTGACTCAACATTTTCCTTAGAAACAATACCTGCCGGACTCTTTTGCGATTGAAAAATTTCAGCGATGCGGTATTCGATATCCTCAATTGTTTCATGTGCGCTCTGGAAATTTCTGAAGCGGTTGTTAATTGCCAGAAGATAATCACGTAGAATGCGGTAGGCCTCTTCGTCAATCTGAAACAGGGTTCCGGCGAGATTAATTTTTATTGTTTTATCCATCACTTTCAGTATTACTAGATTAATTTTAGGTTACCTTGTTCTGATACGATTGACTGATTCTACCAATTCCTTCCATGATTTGTCCAGGTCGGCCAGATGTGAACGGCCATCAGTTGTGAGTTCATAATACTTGCGCGGCGGACCCTGTTGTGATTCTTCCCAACGATAACTCAGCAATCCGGCGTTCTTTTGCCTTGTAAGCAACGGGTAGAGAGTACCTTCAACAACGATTACTTCTGCTTCTTTAAGTTCCTTTATTATGTCGCTTGCATAACAGGAATTTCTTGATAGCACCGATAGTATGCAATACTCAAGAATACCTTTTCGCATCTGTGCTTTTGTGTTTTCTAAATCCATGATATGTAATTATTAAAATTTTACAATTCAACTATTTATAAATCCCTGTCTGTTAAAATTTCATTTTCTTTCTCACTGTATTAAATTCTTTTTTTACAGAGTCTTTAATATTGTGAATATTGACAGGCTCACCTTTCATTTCAATTTTCTGGGCTGTTGTTTTTGCTTCCGGAATAACGATATAAAGAATAAGATATACCAGTATACCCAATCCTCCTCCAAATGCAAGGGCTATAAAAATTATCCTGACAATAAGAGGGTCAATGTTCCAGTATGCACCCATTCCGGAGCAAACTCCTCCGATAATACGGTGATCGGGATCCCGGTACATCCTGTGATATCCCGGGGAGGAGAATTTTTCCCGTGTCGGGGTTCCTTCGTTATCTGAAATATCTTCAGGAGTCCCTAAAACTGAGATGGTCTCATGTACATCCCCGATATTTATTACCTGCTTGTAGCCGGTTAATTTGGCACGGAAAAGTTCCGCCATACGGGTCTCTATATCAGCAAGAATTTCTGATGAACTCTCTTCTCCAGCAAAATGAAGTTCAAGATTCCTGAGATACATTTTCAGTTCGGCGTACGCATCTTCATCTATGTTGAAAGAATACCCGCCGAGATTAATGCTTACAGTGATTTTCATGGTTCTGTTTTTTATTTACTACTGTTTAATGCATGTAACATTACTATACAAAGATATATAAAAATATATATACCATGCAATACATAGTACTAAAAATATTCAATAAAAATGTATATTTTTTAAGTAACACATAATCAGTGTAATAAAGATCAAAAAACTTGAATTTTAAAGATAAACTCCTGGGAAATCTCTCATTTTATGATAATATGATTTCTTTTCCTGGTAATTTTTCATCCTGCGCATGCTTTTCATGTGATTTTCATTCCATCATTAGGCTCCTTGGGTTTGCGCCTCATCCTCCAACTCCTTCTCCTTCAGGAGAAGGAGTGTAAAACAAAGATTAATAGAATGTTATTAGCTGTTGAATTAGACTTTTTTTATCCTGCCTGCCTTTAGGGTTAATTTATTTCGATATATTTTGCTGATCCATAGTTGAGGTAAAAGCAAGAGATATAGTTGTGTAAAGTCATTTAGAATTAAAAAGTAATAAAAGCTTATCATAATAAAGTATGATTTTAATTATAATGAATTAACCATAACTTTGAATAATATAAACCTGATCTGATTATACACTTTAATGAAAACCTCCTCTTCATGAAATTGAAAGGTTAAACTGACTTGGGCAGCGAATATGAGAGCAGAAGGAATGTGATGAGGAACGACCATTCAGACTTGAAGAAAAAGGATATAAAATTTAAGATCTGACCTTTTTGTCAATTATGTAATATCTATATTTATCGAAATATTCAGAATTATGAAACCCACATGATTGACCTCAATCACAAATACGATAAAAATATAATTTTCAATCATGTGCGGTTCCATCATACCGTTAAAATCAAAATTACATTATGATGAAAAAGAAATACAAATGGGGAATTCTTGCTCCGGGAAAAATGTCGGCGAAATTTGTAAGGGGACTTAAATTGCTGGATAATGTTGAATTATATGCAGTAGGATCACGTGATCCTGAGCGTTCAAGACAGTTCGCCAGCGATTTTGGATTTAAAAAGTCTTATGGCAGTTATAAAGAACTTGCTGAAGATAATGCCCTGGATGTAATTTATATAGCATCGCCGCATTCATATCATTACGAGCATACTATGCTTTGTCTGAAGAATAAGAAAGCTGTCTTATGTGAAAAGGCATTTGCTTTAAACAGCATGGAAGCGGAAGAGATGATCAGTGAAGCAGCAAAACAAAAAGTATTCCTGATGGAGGCATTATGGCCACAATTTCAGCCTGTATATCAGAAGACCATGGAGATACTGAAAAGTGGTGAGCCTGGGAAAATAATACATCTGGATGCAAGATTTTCATTCCAGGCACCTTTCAATCCATCCGACCGGAAGTTTAATCTCTCACTGGGAGGAGGTTCCCTTTTGGATATCGGGATATATCCGGTGATAGATTCTCTTTACTTCATGGGAGTTCCTGATGATATAGTTGCAAGGGCATCGTTCACCGAAACCGGATCAGAAGATTCTGTCAGTATAATTCTCAGCTATAACGATGGTCGTATGGCGACTCTTTACAGCTCTTTCCGTACTCTGGCCGGTATCGGATGTGACCTGTTTTGTGAAAACGGGAATCTCTTCTTCTCACGCAAGCGTGACATGTCTCAACAACTTATTGTTGCAATAAATGGGAAAGAGAATATAAAACATTCTCTGTTACCCGAAGGAATGGGTTATCAATATGAAGCCATTGAAGTGATGAAATGTCTTGATGAGGGAAAACTTGAAAGCAGTGTTGTCCCTCACTCTTTCACCCGCGATCTTATGAAGACACTTGACAGGATCAGGCATGCAGCCGGAATCAAATATCCGGGAAGAGAGGGGCCCTTCAACCATTAAACCCTTCAACTATTGGTTTTGAAAATAGAAACAGCAGATTAAACAATGACAGGAACAGGTTCAGACTTAACCAGGGAAGGAGATTTTTACAGGAAAAAATTATTTCTGAGCATGATAATTCCCGGAACATTTGTTTTTCTTATGTGGCTGGTGAAGGTAATTGAAGTACTTTTTGAACTGGATTTCTCGAGGTTCGGTATATATCCGTTGAAAGCGGCCGGTTTGCCCGGGATACTTTTTTCCCCTTTTATTCATGCTGATTTCAATCATTTATTTAACAATTCACTTCCATTGTTTTTTCTCTCGATAGCCCTGTTTTATTTCTATTCAGAAATTGCATTGAAAGTATTTATATGGACATTCTTTTTGACCGGATTACTTGTCTGGATTGCCGGTAGAGAAGCATGGCATATCGGAGCCAGCGGAATTGTTTACGGACTTGCATCATTCCTGTTCTTCAGTGGTATAATCAGAAGGCACTTCAGGCTTATTGCCTTATCATTAATAATAGTTTTTCTGTATGGATCAATGGTATGGGGTATATTTCCCGGAATATATAAGAATGTTTCATGGGAATCCCACATGCTGGGATCTTTCTCCGGAATAATTCTTTCAGTATTTTACAGAAAGAAAGGACCGCAACGGCCGGTTTATGAGTGGATGGAAGAGGATGAAGAAGAATCTGCAGGAGAGAGCGAAGGCAATGAAGAAGAGACCGGGAGTGAGGGAGAAGGTGAGAATGGAGAGATGAAATAGTATGATATTTCTGATCACGGGTCGACTAAAGAACTACAAAACCAAAATATAGAACCAATCAGCCGGATTAAATGAAAGATCTCTCGGTAATCATAGTAAGCTATAAAGGGTGGGCGAGGCTAACAAAGTGCCTTGGGGCGCTTGACTCATTTACCGGGAAAAACTTCAGTGTTGAAGTGATTATTGTGGACAACAGATCTGACGACGGAATGATCTTAAAAATGGAGGAACAGTTTCCTGATTTCAGGTATATTCATAATAAGATTAACGGCGGATATGCAAACGGATGTAACCTTGGTGCCATGAATGCGGAAGGCGAGTTCCTGTTAATTCTCAATCCCGATACTGTAGCTTCTGAATCTGAGCTGGAGAAATTAATAATTACTGCAAAACAAAACCCGTCTTATATGCTTCTTTCCTGCAGACAGATAAATGAAAAAGGTAAAGAGTGCATTGTCACCGGGCCTTTCCCGGATCTGTTCAATCTTACCGGCTTTCAAAGGGCACTCTTTGGCAGATGGAAAACAGAATTCCCGGATCAGAATAAGGAGATCAGTTTTCCTGATTGGATATCAGGATCTGTAGTCTTAATCAAAAGAGAGGACTTCCAAAAAATTGGCGGATTTGATGAAGATTTTTGGATGTACTTTGAAGATGTTGATCTTTGCAGGCGCGTCAGGAACATTCCGGGCGAAATTGCATATTGCAGGAACATCACAATTGAGCATAATCACGGTGGCAGTTCGCGGATAAATCTGAAAACTGCATCACTGACAAAAACAGAAGTTAATATTTCGAGACACCTTTATATAAGCAAACACAAACACGGCCCTGAAAGATTTTTGATACAATCTTTCCTGATAATTAATAACCTTATTTCCTCAGGAATAATGGCTATTGTTGGACTTGTATTTTTTTTCGTTCCAAAATTGTTTGCCCGTACATTGATTTTCGTGAAACTGGTCAGTTACTATGCCGGTTCGGCATACAGATTTTCGTGGATAAGTCCGCGATCGGTAAATTTCCATAAAATTAAACCTAATGCACGAACGGTTCAGGTATAAAAATAAAGAAGATATACTCCAAAAAGCTCATGACCTGGGATTTGAACTTCCTTTCAGTGATGATATCTCACCTTTATTTGTCCCGATAACATTTGAAGGATTTTCTATTTCTAACAGGCTGGTAGTACAGCCAATGGAGGGCTACGATTCTGAACCGGATGGTTCACCTTCCGCACTTACCAGAAGACGTTACCTGCGTTATGCCGCAGGAAGCAGCGGAATAATATGGTACGAAGCCGTAGCAGTTTCTTCCGGCGGCCGGTCAAATCCTAACCAGTTATGGATAAACAGGAATAACACTGCATCATTTTCTTTGCTTAACGATGATGTACGAAAAATTTCATATCAGTCAGGAATCCATCCGCTTCTGGTAATACAGCTTACTCATTCGGGCCGTTACAGCAAACCTGAAGGAATTCCATTGCCACAGGTAGCAGCTCTTAACCCGACGCTGGATAATGGGGTCTCTTATCTTCTAACAGACGATGATTTGAAAAGAATACAGGATCAATATGTAATTACCGCAAAATCAGCTGCGCTTGCAGGGTTTGACGTGATTGATCTGAAAGCCTGTCACGGATATCTTATGATTGAATTACTTTCAGCCAGATCACGGCAGAAAAGCATCTATGGGGGTGAGAATCCTTCGGACAGGTTCAGGTTCTTGCTCGAAACTATTGACAGGATTAAGGCAGAAATTCCGGGGATAATATTAACGACCAGGTTGAGTATTTCCGACAGGTATCAGGGTGGTTTTGGTGTTGATAAGGATAATAACCCTGATTTTACCGAACCTTTATTATTGATTCAGGAACTTAAAGCCAGGGGTGTCAGCTTAATTAATCTCACTATGGGCAGTCCATACTATAACCCTCATGTTACCCGTCCTTATGACAATCCGCTTCCCGGACAGGCGGTTCCCGGGGAACATCCTCTGCAGGGAGTATTTGAAATGATAAACGGAACGGCGCAGTTTCAGAGAAAATACCCGGAGTTGTATTTCGTGGGATCAGCTTATTCATACCTGAGGCAGTTTGCCCCGAATGTCGGGGCTGCCGTAGTGAAAAACGGGGACGCTTCATTTATCGGTTTGGGAAGAAGCTCATTTGCTTACCCGTCACTTCCAAATGATCTGATGAAATACGGGAAAGCCGACCGTACTAAAATATGTATAACATGCTCCGGATGCATCAGACTTATACGGAATATGCGGCCGGGAGGCTGCGTAATCCGCGATCGTGGTATATATGGGAATGAACTGAAAAAACTCATTGCCGATGGAAAGTGAAAGAATTATCATAAATAACTATTATATTGATTGTTACAGGATCAATACACTGGTTATCGGAAGTGGCGCTGCAGCTCTTAATGCTGCAGTAAGTCTTCATTCAATGGGTCAGACAGACATTATTATTGCCACCTCTGAGTTGGGAGGCGGAACTTCAAATAATGCAGGATCCGATAAGCAGACCTATTATAAACTTTCTCTGAGCGGGGACGAACCTGATTCTGTTCGGGAATTGGCAAAAGATCTGTTCAACGGCAGATGTATGCATGGCGACATAGCACTTTGTGAAGCTCAGGGTTCGGTCCAGGCTTTCATGAAGCTTATAAGTCTCGGGGTCAGATTCCCCCATGATAAATACGGTGCCTGGGCAGGTTACAAGACAGATAATGATCCCAGATCAAGAGCTACTTCAGTCGGGCCCTGTACTTCAAAAAGAATGTTTGAGGTTCTAGCTGCTGAGGTAAAAAGAAAAGAGATATTAATTCTTGATCATCACCATTGCATTTCCTTGTTGACAGATAAATCAGGATCAAAAGTTACAGGTGCCCTTGCAATTAATACTTCTGAAAAAGATTACAGAAAAGCGTTCGTTCTCTTTAATTCAACAAATGTGATACTTGGGACAGGCGGTCCGGGAGGGATTTATGAAACAAGTGTTTATCCCCTATCCCAGAGCGGGTCGACCGGAATGGCTTTAATTGCGGGAGCAACTGCACAGAATCTTACTGAATCTCAATTCGGAATAGCATCCCTGAAGTTCAGGTGGAATTTGTCCGGAAGCTATCAGCAGGCTATCCCCAGGTATATATCTACCGATAAACAGGGAAATGATGAAAAAGAATTTCTTAATGACTTTTTCCCTGATTTCAGGGCTCTTACAAAAGCTATTTTCCTGAAAGGATATCAATGGCCTTTCGATCCTGCAAAAATCAGCGGGTATGGCTCTTCTCTCATTGATCTTCTGGTCTACAGGGAAATCAATGAAAACGGACGAAACGTATTTATAGACTTTTCAGAAAATCCATCCTGGAGAACAGGTGAATCTTTTTCACCTGAATACCTTGATCCGGAAGTAAATATTTATCTGAAGAATTCTTGTGCCCTCCAGAACACTCCCATTGAAAGACTTGATGCATTGAATGATCAGGCAATTGCTGTCTACAAGGAACATGGTATTGATCTGGCGAATGAGCCACTCCGGATAGCAGTCTGTGCACAGCATAATAACGGAGGATTAAAGGCAAATATCTGGTGGGAATCTGATCTCAGGCACTTGTTTCCTGTCGGAGAGGTCAATGGCTCACATGGTGTTCAGCGACCTGGCGGTTCGGCATTGAATTCGGGACAGGTAGGAAGCTTCAGGGCAGCCCAGTTCATCAGTAAAAAGTATACCATGCCGCCATTGGATACAGAAAAGTTTTTAAGTGAAGCAAATGAATTATTAACCAGTACATTAGATGTTGCTGAAGGTTGGATGTCTTCAGGCAGCGCAGAAGGCAATAATAATCTTTTTTCAGAGATACGTAAAAGAATGTCAATGCAAGGGGGGATCATTCGTAATAAGGAAAACATTGCACAAGCTGCAGAGGATGCAGTTAAAATGCTGGCTCATCTTCATGAGCGGATCGGAGCCGGTTCCGTTAAAGAGCTTTCTGATTCATTTTTGTTACTGGATCATTGTATTTCCCATTATGTGTATCTTGAAGCAATCAGATCATATCTTGAAGGAGGTGGAAGGAGCAGGGGATCATATTTAGTGGTTGATAATAGTAATTCTGGTAGTTTTAGTATGAACAATCCTGGCAATAATTACGGGCTTTGCATGTTTGACAAAGATGTTGAGAATAAAATTTTAGAGATTAGTTATAAGGGTGGAAAAATCGCTGCAAGTCTTGAAGAGGTGAGGGGTATACCACAACAGGATCTCTGGTTTGAAAGGGTATGGAGAGATTATATTCAAGATAATTGGCTGGAATGTTGACAAAGTTCGGCAAAGTATTACCTTTAAAGCCGAATATTACTACTAAACCTGATAACACTCTTTTACGAATGAATGACAAACCTGTAGCGGTTATTACAGGTGCCAGCAGAGGGATTGGCAGATCGATTGCAGTTGCATTAGCTGCATCAGGATATGACATTGCTGCTATTGCAAGATCAGTCGATAGTGAAGGAATGGGATTACTTGGTACTGAGGTTGAAAAAATCGGAGCCCAGTTTTTTCCGATCGGACTTGATATATCATGTACGGGTTGTCAGAAGGAAGTGGTGTCAAATATCCTGGAAAGATACGGTAGAATCGATTTTCTGGTGAATAATGCAGGAGTGGCTCCGCTTCAGAGGGATGATATCCTTGAAATGACGGAGGAGAGCTACGACAGAGTAATAAATATTAACCTGAAAGGTCCGGTATTCTTTGCACAGAAGATTGCAAAAGAAATGATTTGGCTGCAGGCACAGATAACTGATTATAAGCCTGTTATAATATTCATTACATCAGTTTCTTCAGTACTTTCATCAACCAACAGGACAGAATACTGCATCTCAAAAGCAGGTCTGAGTATGGCATCAAGAGTTTTTGCCGACCGGCTTTCGAAGGAAGGAATTCTTGTTTATGAAGTACGTCCCGGCATTATCAAAACTGATATGACGGCAAAAATCAAAGAAAAATATGACAAGCTCATCAACGAAGGACTTGTACCCCAAAAGAGATGGGGATTACCCTCAGATATCGGTAAAGCAGTTGCATCAATAGCCAAAGGTGACTGGAGTTTCTCCACAGGAATGGTTTTTGAGATCAGTGGCGGACTGAATATTCATAAACTCTGAAGCCGGAATTCTTCCTTTTCAATTTTATTTATTCCTCTAAATAAAAGCAGGAGAATATAATACATCTTTTACATAAAGATGATTCCTTACTATTTTCAGTTTGAAATAAAAAGACACTCAAAGTTTTGGTAAATTCATAAATCATAACAATATTGTGAACTTAAAACAATATTGAAAATGACAAATGAAGTTGCTGCAAACGGGAACGGTAAGAATCTTGTTTATAAGGAATATATAATTCCTTTTATTCTTGTAACAAGTCTTTTTTTTCTATGGGGTTTTGCTCACGGATGCCTGGATGTGCTTAACAAGCATTTTCAGGAAATATTACATATGTCAAAAGCAAGATCTGCTTTTGTTCAATTTGTATTTTATGGCGGATATTTCCTGATGGCTATTCCGGCCGGTCTGCTGATGCAACGGTTCGGGTACAAAAGAGGAATTATTTTCGGATTGCTTTTATTCGCTGCGGGCGCATTCTTAATGTTACCAGCGACTCTGATCCAAACTTTTGGAAGTTTCTTATTTTGTCTGTTTATAATCGCCTGTGGTCTTACATGTCTCGAGACTGCAGCAAATCCATATACAACGGTACTCGGCCCTCCTGAATTTGGTGCAAGACGAATTAATTTTTCACAATCCTTCAACGGACTGGGATGGATAGCCGGGCCTCTTGTAGGGGGGATGCTGATATTTTCAGTAAATGGTAATGCAAATAAATTTGCATCTATAGCTCTTCCATATCTCCTTATCGGCACTCTGGTAATGATTGTAGCAGTATTGTTCTGGCGGGTGAAATTACCTGAAATAAAAGAAGAATCCCATTTTAATCAAAATGAATCGGATACGAGCGGAGGAAGTATAAGTGATCTTCTGAATTATCCGCATTTTGTTTTCGCTGTCATTGCACAGTTTTTATATGTTGCAGCTCAGACCGGAGTTAACAGTTTTTTTATCAATTATGTTACCGAAGAGTTGCCTTCGCTTAGCAATCAGCAGGCTGCACAGATTCTTGGCTTTGGCGGAATGGGCCTTTTCTGGCTGGGAAGATTCACCGGAAGTACTCTTTTCATGCGTATAATGAGTCCCAACAGACTCCTGGCACTTTATGCCTTTATGAATGTTATTATGATGAGCTTGGTGGTGGCAGGTCTCGGTTGGATATCAGTTATAGCGCTTTTCTCAACCTATTTCTTTATGTCAGTAATGTTCCCGACTATATTTGCTCTGGGAATCAACGGATTGGGCCCTTTGACCAAGAGGGCTTCTTCTTTGCTTGTGATGTCGATTGTTGGTGGGGCAATCGTGCCTATGTTTATGGGATGGATAGCTGACATTTCAAATATGGCGCTTGGATTTATTGTTCCCCTGATCTGTTTTGGCTACATTGTCTTTTTCGGATTAAAAGGATACAAAGCCAAGGCTGTTAGTTAGATTGTCCTCAACTTCTGGATAATTTAGTTATAAACCGGAATAAGGGACCAAATAAAAGTTTGAAGCTAAAGCAGGGATAGATAATCTTCCGCCTTAGTCTCATTTACATAACAGACTTTATCTGGTTTCTCATGACGTTAAGTGCAACAGAAGCCTGTTCCGCAAGATTTTTCCAGTTACACTCGATTGTCATGCGGCCTTTATATTTCACATCTTTTAATGCTTTGAAGTAAGGTGTAAAATCATCATTATTTACACCCGGAGCAGTGCGACCTGTTTTTTCCGCGATATGAGTGTGGTATAAAAGATGACCATATTTTGTAATGTTGGATGGAGTCTCATTTTCTTTCAGCATGTGATAGATGTCAGCAAGTAATCTGAAATTTTCGTGATTTACAATCTTAACTATCTCTCCTCCCTCGGCAATGGAGTTAATGAAGTTGCACTCCCCGGTATTCAGAGGTTCAAGGGTTATCACAACATTGTATTTTTGTGCGATCGGGGCAAGCTGTTTGCAGATTGAAATGAATTGCTGCCGGGCTTCCTGCCGTGAAAAACCTTCGGGAATAGCCCTTGCGCCACCG
>Ga0182021_10001104_pt1 | contig 30620 bp, 31 predicted proteins | sample 612E3MmetaG_FD_120493 | JGI IMG/M metagenome (GOLD analysis project Ga0182021, IMG submission 120493) | Permafrost microbial communities from Stordalen Mire, Sweden - 612E3M metaG (Illumina Assembly) | ecosystem: Environmental > Terrestrial > Soil > Wetlands > Permafrost | place: Sweden... | reverse complement strand
TTCTTCAGCGTGTGCTTGACGGGGATCTTGATGTGCCCGGACTTGAGGTCGACGCGCCCAAGCCCGTCGGCTCCCTCAGGCGTGTCGACGACGAACACCTTCTCGAGCTCGCGCTGCTCTCGCACGTACCGAAGACCTGGCTGGATGACTTCGAGCGGGTTCGTCATGGAAACCTCCTTGGCACCACTCAGTCTGCCGTACGCCGTCAAGCCCGCAGGGACGTCGGGACGACCGTTTCCTGAGGACGCTCTCAGGCGTGTTCATGTGGACCTTGTCATCTTTCCTACTACGACTCGTAGTCCTGCCTACTGTCTGGGTTGTGGCCGTCGGGGGAGGGTCACTGGGGGAAGGACATGACGTGGGAATCTTCAGCTGGCTGCGAGGCGGGACCGCGACGCTCGACGACGCGGACTACGGCCGCTTCGGCGTTGGCCGCGACCTGCGCGCCCTGCCCCGCACGATCGTCAAGGACCTCGACTTCTTCGGCCGCTTCTGGATCCGTCGCGCGGAGGCCGTACCGGCCGCCGAGCAGCGCGCTCTCGACCTCTGCGCCGACCTCGAGATCTTCGCCAAGTCCGACCCCATCCGCTTCTGCCGCGAGCTCCGCATGGTCTCCGAGCCGGTCGGTGGCTGGGTCGAGTACGGCGCGATCCGCCTGATCGGTGAGCTTCTGAGCGGCATCGACACCCCTGACACCGACTACCTCATGGAGTCGTCGCTCGCATTCCTGCGCAGCCGGACGATCCCGTGGAACAACCTCTCCGCCGATGCCCACACGTGGTGGATGGCGAACCTGGCTGGCGTCGAGTGGCTGCCTCCGAAGCAGGTCCCGCTCCGCGGCGCGTCACCGCTCACCGATGTCCGCTTCGGCGAGGAGCGCGTGCTCGCGACCATCGAGTTCAACAGCAGCACCTTCATCCTCCGCCGCGAAGGCGCCGAGTACGTCTGCTACCAGCGCTACCCGGGTCCGGACGAGTACAGCGAGCCGATCGAGTTCGTCGACGTGCGCTCGATGGACATGTACGAGGTGTACTGCCGGGTCGGCCGCGGCTTCAGCGGCGTGCCGGACTGGGTCGATCCCCAGCTCGCCCCGTTCATCACCGTTCACCCGGGCGACTTCCGCTGAGCCTGGCCTGAACCAGCCGCAGTTTGCGGCTCCTGGGGCACGCTGAGCCCGTACCTTCTTCGCCATGGATTCTTCAGCGTCGAATGGTCCGGACAGCCGTTCGTCCTGCTCTCTGCCTGGCCGCTGGTGGCACTCACCGCCATCGTCGCGTTCAACGTCTTCCTGAGCCGCTTCCGCCACTCGTCCGACGCCGTCAAGCGCACCCGGTCGAGGTAGCTGTACGAGATCGCGTACTTCCTCGGCGGCCCGGCGCCGCCCTCATGGACGTCCTCGGCATCGACGAAGCCATCGGCGCCAACGTGATGTTCCTCGCGCACAAGCCCGAGACCGACGTCCTGCTCGACGCGCTCCGGCATGGGCCCTAGTCCCTGCCGTGGCTGTTCGTCGTGGGCGTGGTGATGTTCGGTCTCATGTACGCGCCGTGGGAGGTGGCGGATCGCCTTCGCGCGCACAAGAATCGGCACAGTGACGCCGCGGCGGGCGGCGCGCGACGGGCGGAGCGGGCCAGGGCTCGCTCCGGGGGCTAACGTGGCCTCATCGGCATCGAGGAGTGAGATGGACGCGGCAACTGTGACCTGCGCCACCTGCAGGACGAAGAACCAGGTCCCCTTTGTGGCGACCGAAGCTCCTCGCTGCACGCAGTGCCAGGGCTTCCTGCCCTGGATCACGCAGGCGGTCGATGCCGACTATCCGGCGATCGCCGACTCCAGCACGGTCGTCGTGTGCGTCGAGCTGTGGGCGGCATGGGCCCAGCCCAGCCGTCTCGTCGGCCCCCTGCTCGAGCGCGTGGTCGCCGAGCGCGCGGGCCGGATGAAGCTGGTCAAGGTGAACGTCGAGGATGCACGCCGCACGCAGTCGAAGCATGAAGCGCGGCTCATCCCCACGCTGCTCCTGCTCTGGCAGGGCGAGGAGATTGGTCGTCACACCGGCGCCCTCCAGCTGCCCCAGCTGCGTCGCTGGGTCGACCAGGGCATCGCCACGGCCTTCCGGCCGGCCAAAACCTCGTCGTAACGGTCACCCGTCGGCGGCTACCCCACGTACTGGTGGCCGACGTCACCCTCCGCGGTCCCTGTTGTGGTGCTGCAGACCGCCCCCGCCCGCACCCGCCGGGACCCTGGGCGCCCCGGCAAGAAGCCTGCTGACCCCGGAGCTCGTCGCAGCTCCTCGCGATCGCCGCACTCGTGGCCGGATGAGCCCTGAACCGACCCCACAAGTTCCTGCCGCGCTGTTGAGCGCGGCGTAGATTGGCGAACATGACCGTACGGTCGCCCGCAGTCGCGGGGCAGTTCTACCCCGCTCAACCCGCGCGCCTCACCCGGATGATCGCGGACCTTCTCGCCGCGGTCAGCCCCGAGCCCGTTCCGGCCGCCGGCTACGTCGTCCCGCACGCCGGCTACATCTACTCTGGCTCGACGGCCGCCCACGCGTACGCCGCGCTGGCCCTCGACCTGCCCGCCCGGATCCTGCTCCTCGGACCGACGCACCGCGTGTACCTGGACGGACTGGCCCTGTCCGGCGCCGACGGCTTCGGGACGCCGCTGGGCGTGGTCGGTACGGATCCCGAGCTCGTGGCGGCGCTGCAGGAGTCGCGGTCGGTCACCGTACGTCCCGACGTCCATGCCGACGAGCACTCCCTCGAGGTGCAGCTGCCATTCCTCCAGGTCGTCGCACCCGGCGTACCGGTGGTACCCGTCGCCGTCGGCGCCACGGATGCGACCGCCGTCGCCGACGTCATCGAGATCGCCCTGGGACTCCCGAGCACGCTGTTGCTCGTCTCGACCGACCTGAGCCACTACCACCCGTACGACGACGCGGCAGCCCTCGACGCCGACACCATCGAACGGGTCATGGCGCTCGACAGAGGGATCCCCCCGGATCGCGCGTGCGGCGCGTACCCGCTCAACGGCGCCCTCGTCGCTGCCCAGCGGCACAGCTGGATGCCGGAGCTGCTCTCGGCGTGCAGCTCCGGTGACACGGCCGGAACGCGCGACGGCGTCGTCGGCTACGCGGCCTTCCGCCTGAGGACAGGACATGCCTGAGCTTCCGCAAGTCGCTGGTCCGCTGCTGTTGGCGATCGCTCGGGAGGCGATCGCGGCCCGCGTGGGCGTGCCGGATCCTCGTTTCCGTACCCCAGACGCCTCACCAGGTGCGCGTCCGGGGTCGACGGCGCATCTGGAGGACGAAAACGCGCATCCGTGGCTCGACACCCCCGGCGCCGCGTTCGTCACGCTCACCCAGCAGGGCGCCCTGCGCGGCTGCATCGGGAGCCTCACCGCGTACAGACCGCTGCGCGAGGACGTCGCCGACAACGCGGTGAACGCAGCCCTGCGCGACCCGCGCTTCCCGCCCCTGAGCGCTCGGGAGCTCGCCGAGACCCGGATCGAGGTCTCGGTCCTGTCCGAGCCCGAGCCGTACCCGTTCACCCACCGCGCCGACGCCGTGTCCGGTCTGCGCCCAGGCGTCGACGGGCTGATCCTCGAGTACGGCAGCCACCGCGGCACGTTCCTCCCCCAGGTCTGGGACTCGCTGACCGAGCCCGACGACTTCCTGGCCCACCTCGTCCGCAAGGCCGGTCTGCCGGCCGGCTGGTGGGACGACGATGCCCGCCTGTCTCGCTACACCGTGAAGGCGTTCGAGGAGACATGAGCGCGCGCTGGTGGCACCCGCTCGACGACGGTCGCATCCAGTGCGACGTCTGCCCCCGCGAGTGCCGGCTCCGCGACGGGCAGCGCGGCTTCTGCTTCGTACGTGCCCGCGAGGGCGACGAGATGGTGCTGACCACGTACGGGAGGTCGTCCGGCTTCTGCGTCGACCCCATCGAGAAGAAGCCGCTCGCGCACTTCCACCCGGGCACGTCCGTGCTCTCCTTCGGCACCGCCGGCTGCAACCTCGGCTGCAAGTTCTGCCAGAACTGGGACATGTCGAAGGCCCGCGAGATGGACACGCTCATGGACCAGGCGTCGCCGGAGCTCATCGCCAAGACGGCCGTCGACCTCGGCTGCCAGAGCGTCGCCTTCACGTACAACGACCCGGTGATCTTCGCCGAGTACGCGATCGACACGGCCCTCGCCTGCCACGACCGCGGGGTCTCGTCGGTGGCTGTCACGGCCGGCTACGTGAACCCCGAGACGCGACGCGACTTCTTCTCCGTGATGGACGCCGCGAACGTCGACCTGAAGGGGTTCACGGACGACTTCTACGAGAAGATCACCGGTGCGAAGCTGCGGCCGGTGCTCGACACGCTGAGCTACCTCGTCCACGAGACCGACGTCTGGGTCGAGATCACCACACTGCTCATCCCCGGCTACAACGACTCCGACGCCGAGCTGCATGCGATGGGCCGCTGGGTCATGTCCGAGCTCGGCCCCGATGTCCCTCACCACGTCACGGCGTTCCACCCCGACTGGCGGATGCGGGACGTACCGCCGACACCGGGCTCGACGCTGATCCGCGCCCGCGAGGTGCTCCTCGGCGAGGGCCTGCACCACGTGTACACGGGGAACATCTCCTATTCGCCAGGCGAGGTCACGTACTGCTCGGCGTGCCACCTGGCGCTGATCGAGCGCGACCGGTACGAGCTGCTCGGCTACCGGGTCGCGCCCGACGGGTGCTGCCCCAGCTGCGGAACCAGGCTCCCCGGTCGGTACGACGCCGTGCCGGGCCACTTCGGACCACGCCGTATCCCCGTTCGGCTCAGCGGGTTGCCGGTTTCCCAAGGGCTGTAGTCAAACCTGCACTCCCCACACCGAATTTGGTGTGGGGAGTGCAGGTTTTGGCACATCCCTTGGGAAACCGACAGGCCCTCGGAAGGCTCGACGGACGAGGATGGATCGTGTAGGACGAGCACATGGTGTCCATCGACTCTGCCGAGGACTTCCTGTGGCTCCACGCGCGGCTGCTCGAGCGGCTGCGGTTCGACCACCTCTTTCGAGGCGGTGACCCGCGGCGCGTGGTGGAGGCGCTGCGCCCGTACCAGAACCCCGACGGCGGCTTCGGACACGGCCTCGAGCCTGACCTCCGCGGACCCGACAGCCAGCCGATCCCCGCGGACGTGGCCCTGTTCGTGCTCCACGAGGCGGGTGCGCGCGACTCCGACATGCTGCCGGCGATCCTCGACTTTCTGACAGCGATCACGGGTCCCGACGGCGGGGTCCCGTTCGTGCTGCCGTCGGTCCTCCGCTACCCGCGCGGGCCGTGGTGGCAGCCGACCCCGGGCAACCCGAGCGCACTGAACCCGACCGGCGCCCTGGTGGCCAGCCTGTACCGGCTGGGTGTCCACCACCCGTGGATGGGCGCCGCGACCCAGTTCTGCTGGGACCGGATCGAGGCGCTCACCGAGACATCCCCGTACGAGATGCGGGCGATGCTGGCATTCCTCGAGGAGGTCCCGGATCGTGCCAGGGCCGACGCGGCCTGGGATCGCATCGGCCCGATGATGCTGCCCCACATCTCCCTGGAGCTTGGCGCCCAGGGCGACGTGCACCCGCCACTGGCGTTCGCGCCGCGGCCCCACAGCCTGGCTCGTCGGCTCTTCAGCGCCGACCTCATCGCGGCGCACCTCGACGCGCTCGAAGCGGCTCAGCAGCCCGACGGCGGTTGGGGCTTCGGGTTCGAGTCCTGGACCCCGATCACCACCCCCGAGTGGCGAGGCTGGGTGACGATCGAGTCGCTGATCACTCTGCGCGACAACGGTCGCCTCTAGCGGTCGCGTGACGGCGGAAGCGCTGCCCGACTCTGTCGGTTTCCCAAGGGATGTAGGCAACTTGTCACGTCCCATGGCAGATCTGCCATGGGAGGTGACGAACTCCCTACATCCCTTGGGAAACCGACAGCTCGTGAGGGAGGGAGACCGACGCCGTAGGGTTTGGCGCATGGTGACCATCGACCGTGTGGAGACGTTCCTCGTCGCGCCGCGGTGGCTGCTGGTGAGGATCGAGACCTCCGACGGTGTCGTGGGGTGGGGCGAGGCGACGTGCGAGGGGCGCTCCGAGACCGTGGCTGCGGCTGTGGGCCAGCTCGAAGAGCTGCTGGTCGGCACCGATCCGTCGCGCATTGAGGACCACCACCGCACGTTGTCCAACGGCTCGTTCTACCGTGGCGGTCCCATCCTGAGCTCGGCGGTGGCCGGCATCGACCAGGCGCTGTGGGACATCAAGGGCAAGACGCTCGGCGCCCCTGTCCACGAGCTCCTGGGCGGACCGGTCCGCGACCGCGTTCGCGTGTACGCGTGGGTCGGCGGCGACGAGCCGAACGAGATCCGCGACCAGATCGCCGAGCGGGTCGCCTCCGGCCTCACGGCCGTGAAGATGAATGCCTCCGGACGCATGAACCCCCTCGCCACGTCCCGGGAGATCGACGGCGTCCTGGCCCGGGTCGCTGCCGCCCGCGAGGAGCTCGGACCCGATCGCGACGTGGCCGTCGACTTCCACGGACGCGTCTCGTTGCCGTCCGCCGTACGGCTCGCTGCCGAGCTCGTACCGCTCCGGCCGATGTTCATCGAGGAGCCCGTCGTCCCCGAGAACAGCCATCGCATCGGGCAGGTGGTAGCCGCGACGAGCATCCCGGTCGCGACCGGTGAGCGCCTGTACACGCGGCAGGAGTTCGTCGGAGTCCTGGACGCCGGCGTCAGCATCGTGCAGCCCGACCTCTCGCACGCCGGTGGCATCACCGAGGTGCGCAAGATCGCCGCTCTGGCCGAGACGTACGGCGCCCTGCTCGCGCCGCACTGCCCGCTCGGCCCGATCGGCCTGGCGGCATCGCTGCAGATCGGCTTCTGCACCGCCAGCCACGTCATCCAGGAGCAGAGCATCGGCATCCACTACAACGTGGGCGCCGAGGTGCTCGACTACCTCGTCGACACGAGCGTCTTCGACTACGCGGACGGCTCGGTCGCGCGTCTGACCGGCGCCGGGCTCGGGATCGAGATCGACGAGTCGGCTGTACGGAAGGCTGCGGCCGCATGGACCGGCTGGTCGAACCCGACCTGGCGGTACGACGACGGCAGCTTCGCCGAATGGTGATCGTGCTCGCACTTCGGGTGGCGTCGTGACGCTGGTTGCTGTCCTGCTCGCCGTGGTCGTGGGCGCCATCATCCCCATCCAGACCGGCGTCAACACCAGGCTCGCCCGCCACATCGGGGTCACCCTGCTCGCGTCGCTGGTGTCGTTCGGCGTCGGCACGGTCGGGCTCGGGATCGTCCTGCTGGCCACGCGAACCCCACTGCCACTACGGGCGACGGCCGAGTCACAGCCGTGGTGGATCTGGGTCGGCGGCCTGTGCGGGCTGATCTTCCTGACGATGAACATGGTGCTGCTGCCACGGATCGGCGCCTCGGCGACCGTGATCCTGCCCCTGTTCGGACAGGTCGTCGGCGGACTGGTCATCGACCTGCTCGGAGCATTCGGCACGACGCCGAGGCCGCTCACCGTCGGACGTGTCCTCGGCGTCGTCCTGGTCGCCCTGGGCGCCGTCCTCGTCAACCTGAGGCATCGCTCCGCCCCGGCCGCCTCGGGTCCGACCTGGAAGACCGCCGCCCTCTGGGCGGCCGGCATCGGCGCGGGGGTGCTGGGCGCCGTACAGGCAACAGTGAACGGCAGGCTCGGCACGGTCATGGGGTCGCCGCTGGCCGCTGCGCTCGTCTCGTTCGCGGTTGGTCTCGCGGGCCTCGCGCTCATCAACCTCGTGGCGCGCAACCGTCCACGGCCGTCGGGCCGAGCACCGTGGTGGAGCTTCCTCGGCGGTCTGATCGGGGCCGGGTTCGTGTTCTCGATCGCGTACGTCACGCCTATCCTCGGCACATCGCTCGCCATCAGCGCGACGCTGCTCGGGCAAGTGTCCGGCGGCCTCGCCCTCGACCACTTCGGCGCCTTCGGGTACCCCCGTCGTCACCTCAGCCGACGTCGTCTGCTGGGTGCGGCGCTCGTTCTCGTCGGCGTCGCACTGGTGCGTTTCGCGAGCTGACGGAAACTCCTCGGCTCAGACGCTGGTGGACTGCCGCGAGGGGGTCTGGGAAGGCGCGCGATGGCGGACGCGGCGTACGAACAGGGCACCGACCACGACGAGATACCCCACCCAGACGACGACCCCGAGCACGGTCGGTGAGGCGGAGAAGTTGAGGATGCCCTTGAGGATGCTGCCGACGACGCTCTCGGGCGGGATCACCGAGGACACGTCGTAGGCGATCGTGGACGCGCCAGGCAGCACGCCGGAGTCCTGGAGGTCGCGGACACCCGACGCGAGGACTCCCGCGGCCACGACGATGAGCGCCCCGCCCGTGATGGAGAAGAACTTCGCGAGGTTGATCCGTACAGCCCCCGCGTACAGGGCGTACCCCAGCCCGACCGCGATCAGGATGCCGATCAGCGCGCCGACGAGCGGCTCGCTCGCCGGGACACCGTCGCGAAGGGCGGAGCGGGTCGCCGCCCAGAGGAACAACGCCGTCTCGAGGCCTTCGCGCCCCACGGCCAGTGCGGCCAGGAGGACCAACGACCACGGCGTCGACCCGGCGTCGATGTGGGCCCGCAGGTCCGTGGCGAGCGTCCTCGACGCCCTGGCCATCCAGAAGATCATCCACGTGACGAACGCCACCGCGAGGACAGCAAGACCGCCGGCGATCGCGTCCTCGGTCTGGTTGCTGAGGCCTTGCGGTCCGAAGGTCAGCAGAGCCCCGAAGCCCAGGGACACAGCCACCGCGACGCCTGCGCCGACCCAGACGAACGGGAGCTGGCTCCGTCGGTCCGACTTCACGAGGTACGCGACGAGCACGCTCACCACGAGCACAGCCTCGAGCCCCTCGCGGAGGCCGATCAGCAGGTTGGGGATCACGCCAGCTCCTCTAGTTAGGTATGCCTTACCTAGGTCAAAGTGAATAACGCAACGCTTGCGTTGTCAATATTGGGCACCCGGCCGTCTCACCCACGCGACCAGCGCGGGCCCGGTAGCGTCACGACCGAGGAGGAACAATGGCGGAGTTCTTGGAACGGCTGCGGGCAGAGCAGCTCGTGGCGATCGTGCGGGCACCGGACGCGGCGGACGCGGTACGGGTCGGACGTACGCTGCTGAGCGCAGGCATCCGGCTCATCGAGGTGACGCTCACGACCCGCGATGCGTTCTCCGCGATCGAGACCCTCCGCGACGACGCGCCCGAGGACGCTCTGATCGGTGCCGGAACCGTACTCACGACGATCCAGGCGCGGAGCGCGATCGAGGCCGGGGCCCAGTTCCTCGTCACCCCGGCACTCACCGAGGCGGTGTCCGGTGCGGGAGTGCCCGTGCTGGCCGGTGCGTACACCGCGACCGAGGCGTACAACGCCATGGCCGCCGGCGCGACTGCGGTCAAGCTCTTCCCGGCGTCCGCGGGTGGCCCCGCGTACCTCAAGGCGCTCCGCGACCCGTTCCCGACGATTCCCTTCGTGCCGGTGGGCGGCGTGACGCTCGACCTCATCGCGCCCTACCTCATCGCCGGGGCCCTGGCCGTCGGTGTGGGAAGCCCGCTGACCGGCAACGCCGTACGTGGCGGCTCCCTCGAGGCGCTCACCCAGCGGGCCCACGCCTTCCTCGACGCCATCGACGCCGCCTCATGACCAGTCGGGGCCGCCTCGTGACCGGTGAGGCCGCCACATGACCGTCGACGTCGTCACGTTCGGCGAGACGATGGTCGCCCTGCGCTCTGCCGGGCCGCTGTCCGTGCCGGGCAGCCTGACCGCCCGCCTCGCGGGCGCCGAGTCGACGGTGGCCATCGGGTTGGCGCGGCTCGGGCATCGCGTCCGGTGGGTGTCGCGGGTGGGTGACGACGAGTACGGGTCGGTGCTGGTCAGGACGCTGCGCGGCGAGGGTGTCGACGTGTCCGGCGTCGAGGTCGACCCGACCAGGCCGACCGGCCTCATGATCGCGTCGGCGCGCACGGCCGACATCACGAGCGTCACGTACTACCGGGCCGGATCGGCCGCGTCGGCGCTGGGGCCGGACGACGCGGCCCGTCTCGGGACAGCGAGCATCCTCCACGTGACGGGCATCACACCGGCGCTGAGCCCGAGTGCTGCCGAGGCTGTACGGGTGGCGGTCAGCTCCGGTTCGTACAGCCTGGTCGGTCTCGACGTGAACTACCGTTCGCGGCTGTGGTCGCGCCAACGCGCCGCCGAGGTGCTGAGACCCCTGCTTCCCCACCTCTCGATCGTCATCGGCTCGCCCGACGAGCTGCTGCTGCTGGCCGACGAGGGCGTACCCGAGCTGGTCTCCCGCGGGCTCGAGGTGATCGAGAAGCGCGGCGCGCAGGGCGCCGGACTGTGGCCGAAGGGGTCGTCCACCGGAGATGTGGTCGACGTCCCGGCGGTACCCGTCACGGTCGTCGACGTCGTGGGCGCCGGAGACGCGTTCACCGCGGGCTACCTCTCGGGGGTGCTCGACGGGCTGGCGCCCCTCGACCGGGTGAGCCGCGCCGTACACGTCGCGGCGTTCTGCGTGTCCACGGCGGGCGACTACGAAGGACTCCCCACCCGGTCCGAGCTGGACCGCCTCCCGCTCGTCGAAGGCACCACGCTGCGCTGAATGGCGTGTCTGGGCAAAGACCTATTGGATCGAACCAATCGGCGATAGCGTGTTCGGACGCCCACCCGGAGGGACGCCATGGAGCAGCCCTATCTTCACGATCTCAGCGTCGTGCTGGCAGCACCCCAGCAGTGCTGGTCGCGCCGCGACGGCCAGATCGTCGAGTCGGCGATCCAGGGCGTGTACTGCGCCGACACCAGGGTTGCGGACCTCGTGATCCTCACTGCGCTCGGGGTCACGAACGAGGCGATCGGCACGGTCGAACCCGGGGGAGGTCGAGCCCGGTACGACACGGTGTGGCGCACCCCGGACCTCGGGGCCGACCCCGCGATCGTGTGCCGTCGCGAGCGGCGTCTCACCCCGGACGGTCTGCGTGAGCGGATCGTCGTCCGCAGCGCCGCGCCCGACACCCGTACGTTCCCGCTGCAGCTCATGATCCGGCCCGACTCCACGCCGATGGCGGCCGTTCGGGCGAGCGTGCCGGCGGACGACCGCCCCAGCGCGACCGCTCAGGACGACGGCTCGTACACCTGGCCCTTCGGGCACCACGGCGAGGCCTGCTTCCTGGCTCCCGGAGCGATCGTGACGCGTGGCGACCACGACCTCCACGCGCTGTGGGACGTCGTCGTACCCGCACGCGGCGAAGCGTCCGTCGAGTGGCGCCTGGTCGCGTCCGATCCCAGCTTTCCGTTCGTACACAGCCCTGGTTCCGCCCGGGAGTCCGCCGGTACGGAGCCGCTGGACCTGCTCGTGCAGACGGCTGCCCGCGACCTCGCGGCCCTGAGGATGACCGACCACGACGACCCGACCCGTACGTTCTACGCCGCCGGCGCCCCGTGGTTCCTCACGCTGTTCGGGCGCGACTCGCTCCTGTCGGCGAGGCTCAGCCTGTCGTGGGCCTCTGACGTCGCGCTCGGCTCGCTGAAGGTGCTCGCGGCACGACAAGGGACGACGACGGACGTCACGACCGGCGAGCAGCCCGGGAAGATCCCCCACGAGGTGCGCGGGGAGCCGCTGCCGCTGTACGGGTCGGGCCGACACGCGGGGACTGAACCCGTCGTGCTGCCGCCCGTCTACTACGGCACGATCGACGCCACCTGCCTGTGGGTCATGCTGCTCGGCGACCTGGTCGACGCGGGTCTGGCCGAGGAGGAGCTCGCGGGTCTGTTGCCGCACCTCCGCGCCGCGCTCGACTGGCTGCGCGACCACGCGGACTCCGACGGGGACGGCTTCCTCGAGTACGTCGACACCGGCGCCGGCCTGTCCAACCAGGGCTGGAAGGACTCGGGCGACTCGATCCGCTGGGCCGACGGCAGCCTGGCGACGTCGCCGATCGCGTTGTGCGAGGCGCAGGGGTACGCGTACGCAGCGGCGCTCGTCGGCGCCGGACTCCTCGACCGACGAGGGGAGACGGCCGATGCCGCCGCGTGGCGCGCCTGGGCCGGCGACCTCGCGGAGCGGTTCCGGGCGCAGTTCTGGGTCGCCGACGAGCTCGGGACGTACCCGGCGATCGCGCTCGACGCGGCGAAGCGACCGGTGACCGGCGTGGCCTCGAACATGGGGCACTTGTTGGGAACCGGCATCCTGTCGCCGGGCGAGGCGAGGGTCGTCGTCGACCGCCTCATGCACCCCACGCTCCGCTCGGGCTTCGGGATCCGCACCCTGTCGACCGACAACAAGGGCTACTGGCCGCTCGGCTACCACGTCGGCAGCATCTGGACCCACGACAACGGCGTCATCCTTGCCGGCCTGCTGCGTGACGGCTTCGACGCCGAGGCACGCGTCCTCGCCGCGGAGCTGCTCCGCGCCGGAGGTGCGTACGACTACCGGCTCCCCGAGCTGTACGCGGGGTACGGCGCCGACGAGACCCCGACGCCGCTCCCGTTCCCGGCCGCGTGCCACCCGCAGGCCTGGGCTGCCGCGACGACTGCTGTCATCGAGCGGGCGCTTCGCGGCTAGGGATCACGATCCGAGCGCGTGCGCTCGGGCCGGGTGTCCTGCCTAGAGTGGGTGCAGATACAGACGGGAGCGGACATGGGGAAGCAGTTCGAGGGCCTGACCGACAGACACCGCGCCTTCGTGGAAGAGCAGCACGTGTTCTTCGTCGGCACGGCCGCCCGCGACGGGCGTGTCAACGTCTCGCCCAAGGGCTTGGACTCGCTCCGGATCGTCTCCGACACCCGGGTGGTCTGGCTCAACGGCACAGGCAGTGGGAACGAGACGGCCGCGCACCTGCTCGACTCGCCGCGGATGACCGTGATGCTCTGCTCGTTCGACCGGGAGCCGCTCATCCTGCGGATGTACGGGACGGCGCGTGCCGTGCACGCCGACGACTCCGAGTGGGACGAGATGCTGAGCCTGTTCCCGCCCATCAAGGGCGCCCGGAACATCTTCGTGCTCGACATCGACCTCGTACAGACGTCCTGCGGCTTCGGAGTGCCTCTTTTTGCGTTCACCGACGACCGTGAGCTCATGGACTCCTGGGCCACCAAGAAGGGTCCGGACGGGATCCAGCGCTACCAGCAGGAGAAGAACCTCGTCAGCCTCGACGGGTTCCCGACAGGCCTCCCGACCTGAGTCGCTGCTAGCCGAGGACCTTCGGTACGTGCGCGAGCAGGGCGACGATGGACTGGCCCCCTGGGGTCTCGACGGCTCCGGCCGCCGCGTACAGAGCGAGGTTGACGCCCTCCCGTACGGTGCCGAGGTCCGGCGACGGCGCGTGGACGAGATCGAGCACCCCGTGCAGAAGCTCGGACACCTCGGACTGCTTCTCCTCCGGCAGGAACGGCACCTGGCCGATCGCCGTCTCGAGGATGGTCTCGACCTGCTCCATGTCGTCCGCGTGGGTGTCGGCAACCGTTCGTACGGTCGGCAGCTTTCCCCCCGGGGTCGGCACGTGGGGAACGGACGGAGGGTGCGGGACGGGACGCGGCGCAGGGGCTGGCGTCGGGGCGAGCGGCTGCTGCACGGCCCCACTCAGGGGCTGCAGCGGTGTCCACGTCCCGTGCGGCGTCAGGGTGACCTTCTCCTTGAACCGCGGCACGACCACGGTGAGGCCGAGCTCGCTGCGCACCTTCGCGGCGAACGCCTCGGACGAGCCTTCCTCGCCGTGCGTCACGAACACCGTCTCGGGCTTCGGTGACAGGTCGCGGAGCCAGTCGACGAGGTCGGACGCGTCGGCGTGGACCGAGAACTCGCCGTCCTGGACGATCTCGGCCTTGACCGGTACGTACCGGCCCCTGAACTTCATCTCGGTCACGCCGCCCAGGAGCGTCCGGCCGCGGGTGCCGACGCCCTGGTAGCCGGTGAAGATCACACAGTTCCGCTGGTCGGGCAGCATCGCCTCGAGGTGGTGGAGCACGCGGCCGCCGGTCGCCATGCCGGACGAGCTGATGATGATGCTCGGGTGGTCGGGGTGGTTGAGCGCCTTCGAGTCCTCGGCGTCGGTGATCTCTCTCAGGTTGGGCAGGTTGAAGAAGTCCTCGGGCTGGATGTCGTCGCGCAGCTCACCGCGGCCCTCCGCCTCGCGGTAGACGGCCAGCGCCGCGACGGCCATGGGGCTGTTGACGAAGATCGGCACGTCGTGCGGGATCCGCCCGGCCTCGCGCAGCTCCGTGAGCGCCTTGAGGACGATCTCGGTACGGTCGATCGCGAACGCGGGGACGAGCACGGAGCCGCCCCGGGCGATCGTCCGGCGGATGGCGGCGGCCATGGGCTCGTGCTCGGCGCCCTTCGCGGCGTCGGGATGCTCGCGGTCACCGTAGGTCGACTCGATCAGGACGAACGGCGAGCCGGGCGGCGTGCCGCGGGGGCGGAGCACCGGGTGGTCGATGCGACCCAGGTCGCCGGAGAACAGCACCGAGCCCTCCGGCGTGGAGAGCGTCGCGGACGCGGACCCGAGGATGTGGCCGGCTCTGGTCATGCGGATCGCGATGCCCTGACCGAGGTCGACGTCGGTGTCGAACGGGACGACCTTGAACAAGGGCGTCGTCTTCTCGACGTCGGCCACCGTGTACAGCGGCAGCGGGTTCTCGTGCTTGGAGTAGCCGCCCTCAGCCGCGTACTGGGCCTCCCTCTCCTGCAGGTGCCCGGCGTCCATGAGGACGATCGAGGCGAGCTTCGCCGTGCCGTACGTGCACCAGATCGGACCCGTGAAACCGTCCCTGACAAGGGCGGGGAGGTAGCCGCAGTGGTCGGCATGGGCGTGCGTGAGGATGATCTCGTCGATCGAGCTGGGCGGTACGGGGAACTCCGCCCAGTTCATCTCCCGCCATTCCTTCTCGCCTTGGAACATCCCCGCGTCGACGAGGATCCGCCTCCCGGGGAGCTCGACGAGGTACTTGGAGCCCGTGACGGTGCCCGAGGCACCCAGGAATGTCAGCGTCAGTGCAGCCATGCCTCCACGATGGCAGACCCCGAGTCAGGCGGGCGGGATGCGCTCCGATCCGGCCGCCGAGTTCACGCCAGCCGCGCCGAAGAGGGCCGAGCGAAGGATCGCCGATGCGGGCTACACGTCCCTGCGACCATTGCTCATCGTCATCATGATCGGGCTCATCATCGTCGTCGTCGCGTTCATCATCCGAGCCTCGCTCATGCTCGTCCGCGCCCGCCGCTGAAGCGTCTCACGGGCCGCCGGCGCTGCTCGGCGAGCTACTCCGCAGCCAGCGCGGCCGCCGGCTCCACCTTGCCAGCCCTCATCGAGGGCAGTACGGACGCGAGGTAGCCGGCACCGAGGCCGAACGCCAGGATCCCCAGCAGGTACAGCCAGGGGATCTCGACGACGATCTCCGAGATGCTCTTGCTCATCAGGGCGAAGCTCCCCGCCAGTCCGTACCCGACGCCCAGCACGATCCCGAGCAGCACCCCCACGCCTGCGAGCACCATCGCCTCGGCGCCGAACATCCCGCGCAGCTGCGGTCTGGTGAGCCCCAGCGCCCGGAGCAGCGCCGACTCGCGCGTACGTTCCAGCACCGACAACGAGAGCGTGTTCGAGATGCCCACGATCGCGATCAGTACGGATGCGGCCAGCAGCCCGATCACGACGGCGAGCACGATGTTGAGCACCTGCTGGATCTGCTCGCGGGCCTGAGCGCCGCCGGTGATCTGTACGCCCTGGACGTCCTGCAGCTCTCCCGACAGGGTCTCGATCTTCCCGTTGGGGTCGCTGGTGTCCTTGAGCTGGATCCACGCCTGCTGGTTGACGGTCCCGCTGATCTTGTTCAGGGTCGCCCACGTGACCACCGCCCCTGCGAGCGAGCGCGACGGCAGCACCGCGCGCAGCGAGACGGTCCCCTTGTCGCCCACGATCGTGACCATCGACCCGGCCGCGATCTTGGACTCGGGCGTCACGAGGACGGTGTCGTCGGCGAGCCCTTCCACGTACGCCGGGTAGCGGAGCACGTTCCGCACGTCGGTCCCCAGGCCCAGGACGGCCTGCTGGTCCGAGCTCCCCCCGACGGTGGCGAAGGTCTCCCCCACCTTCTCGGCGCGGTCCACGATCGAGACCCTCTGGATCCGCGCAAGGACGGCGTCGGAGATGCCGCCCGGGGCAGACACGGTGAGGTCGGACGGGTACAGCCGGTCCATCGCTCGTTGCTCGGTCGCGCTCGCGGTGGCGGCACCGACGGTCGCCATCGAGATGAGCGTGATGCCGATCAGCAGCGCGCTCGCCGTAGCCGTGGCGCGCTTGGGGTTCCGCCTGCTGTTCTCCGCGGCCAGCTGCCCTGGGACACCTCCGAACCGAGCCGGGATGACCCCGACCAGCCTCGCCAGCGCCGGCACGATCACGGTGCCGAACATGAGGATGCCGACGATGCTCACGAACCCGCCGACGATGCCGATCACCACGAACGTCGGGTTGGTGTCGTAGGTCCAGTGAGGCTTGATGGCCGCATAGACCAGAGCGCCGATGCCGACCGCGGTGAGCAACGCGCCCGCGACGAGTACGGGTGCGCTGGCACGCCGTCCCGTCACGGGCTCCAGCTGGGGCTGCAGCGCCGCGAGCGGCGACACACGAGTCGCCCGCAGCGCCGGCCGGAAGGCCGCGAACAGCGTGATGGCGATCGCTATGGCCAGCGGGACGAGGATCGCGGTCGGCGTGATGGCGAAGTCGTTGAGGCCGAAGTTGGCCGCCTTGCCGATCTGCACGATCACGAACGCGAACACACCACCGCCGAGCACCCCGACCGTGCCACCCACGAGACCCATCAACAGGGCCTCGCCGATGACGGTACGGAACACCTGGGTCTTCGTGGCGCCCACGCACCGCAGCAGCGCGAGCTGTCTGGACCGCTGTGCCACGAGGATCGAGAACGTGTTGGCGATCACCAGCGCTCCCACGAAGAGGGCGACCGCCGCGAACCCGAGCAGGAAGTTCGTGATGAGGCTCAGGGCGTCCTTGATGCCCTTCTTCTGTTCTTCGAGGTACTCAGTGCCCGTCTGCACCTTGAGCGCGTTCGCCGTCACCTCCGCCATCGAGCCGACTGACGCCTTCAGTGCTGCCGGCGTCCCGCCGAACACGATCGCCGACTCGAAGCTGCCACCTTCCGGTCCGGCCCAGCGGAACAGCTCGTCGTCGGTGGCGATGGCGAACGTGCCCGTCGGATCCCCGTACTCGTCGCCTGGGACGACGATCCCGACCACAGTGAGGGTCGCCGTCTGGGACCGGTCGGGAGCGTAGATCTCGATGGTCGACCCGATGGACACCTTCCGGTCCTTCGCGAAGGCCTGGGTGTAGGCGACCTCACCCTTCGCGGACGGCAGGCGTCCCTCGACGACCTTTGTTGCCGAGTCCGCGTCGGGCATCTCGCGAAGGATGATGAACTGGCTGCCTTTGCTGGTCTTCTGCTCGAAGTACGCCTGCAGGACCGCATGCACCTTCGTGACGCCTGGCAGGGCCTTGAGCTTCGGGATGAGGGAGGCCGGCACGGGACCACCGGCGCTGGACGAGACCACGACCGACGCACCGGCGGCAGGGCCGGCCACCTGGGTGTTGATGCTCTTCTCGAGCGACGCGGAGAGGAAGAACGTGGCGGCAGCGAAGGCGACGCCGACCGCGATGGCGATGATGGAGGCGATGAGCCTGCGCGGCTCGCGCAGCATCACTTCCTCCGCTCGTCCGCGATGACATGGCCGTCGGCGAGCCGGATCGTACGGTCGGCGAACGAGGCGGCCAGAGCGTCGTGCGTGACCATGACGACGGTCTGCCCGAGCTTGTCGACGCTGTGCCGGAGGAACTGGAGGAGCGCGAGGCCGGAGGCCGAGTCGAGGGCGCCGGTGGGCTCGTCGGCGAAGATCACGGTCGGCTTGGTGATCATGGCTCGCGCGACGGCGACCCGCTGCTGCTGGCCGCCGGACAGCTCGGAGGGGCGGTGCGTGAGGCGGTCCCGCAGCGCAAGGACGTCGACGACCTGGTCGTACCACGCCTGGTCCGGCTTCTTCCCCGCGAGCTTGAGCGGCAGGAGGATGTTGTCCTTCGCGTCGAGCGTGGGCAGCAGGTTGAACGACTGGAAGACGAAGCCGACGGCCTCGCGACGTACGAGCGTGAGCGGCTTGTCGGCGAGCGCGGTGATCTCGATGTCGCCGATCCAGACACGTCCGCCCGAGGGCGCATCGAGCCCGGCGATGCAGTGCAGCAGCGTGGACTTGCCGGACCCCGACTGGCCCATGATCGCCGTGAACTCCCCGGCAGCGATCTGAAGCGTCACCCGGTCGAGAGCGTGGACGGTCGCCTCACCTTTGCCGTAGATCTTGGTGAGGTGCTCGGTCCGGACGGCGGCGCGCGACGGTGCTGGGGCCTGCGGGGTGTCGACGGCGGTTACAGCCATGGGGGTGTCTCCTTGAGATCAGGTACTGCTCATCGAAACCCTATGGGCAACCTGTGCGGCTCACATCAGGGTCGTGTCCCCGAGGATCCACCGGTAATGCGGTCACGCCGAATCAGGGGTGAACCCCGGCGCGTCGCCGCTCTCAGGGAAAGATTCGTCGGAGTTGACGGTGCAAAAACTTCTGTTCTCACTAGAGTTGTGGTCATGAAGCGGTCGATAGTTCTGGCCGCGATGATCATGCTCACCGCGGCATGCGCCGGGGCCCCTAGTGGGGCCAGCACGGCGTCCAGCATCACCCCAAGCTCGGTCCCGCCCGCGACCTCGGCCACGGCGACCCCTCCCTCCGCACCCTCCAGCCAGTCCGTCACCGGCGCGCCCGCGACCAGTGCCACGCCGACCGCAACCCGCACGACAACAAGCCCGGCCACGGGTCGCGTCGTGTACCTGGCCGAGGGCATCTACTTCCAGTCGGCACCGGCCATCAACTCCATCCCGTGGTTCACGAGCGACGAGAAGGCGTTCCTCGTCAGCGAGCTCGCGCGCTATCAAGGGGGCAACACCTGCGTGGCCATCTATGTCAAGGCTTATCGCGTCGCGGACCTGGTCGACGGGGAGATCTTCTCCGGCGGCCGCTCCGGTACGTGCGGGCCCGGGCGCGGTGGGTCCGCGATCCTCTGGGGCAAGGTCTCCGGCACCTGGAAGGTGATCGTCGTGGGTCAGAACTATCCTCCCTGCGCGGACATCCGTGCGGCGGGGTGGAAGTCGACCCTCCCGAAAGGTTTCTTCGGCCAGCAGTGTTCAAAGGTGGGATACAACATCTCCGTCGACTACACGCCCTGATCAGGAGGCGCAATGGCTCATCGAGTCGTGGTGGTGGGTTCGGGATTCGGTGGGCTCTTCGCAGTCAAGGCGCTTGCCAAGGCTGACGTGGAGGTGACACTCATCGACAAGTCGAGCCACCACCTCTTCCAGCCCCTGCTCTACCAGGTCGCGACCGGGATCCTGTCCGAGGGCGAGATCGCCCCCGCCACCCGCGAGATCCTGCGACGCCAGCGCAACGCCCGTGTCGTACAGGGCCTCGTCGAGTCGATCGACGTCGCGAACCGGACCGTCCACTGGCGGTTCCACGACAACGAGCGCGAGAGCCCGTACGACTCGCTGATCCTCGCCACCGGCGCCAGCCAGTCGTACTTCGGCCACGACGAGTACTCGACGTTCGCCCCTGGGATGAAGTCCATCGACGATGCGTTGGAGCTCCGCAGCCGGATCTTCGGCGCGTTCGAGCTGGCCGAGATCCAGGACGACCCCACCGTCGTGCAGGAGATGCTGACGTTCGTCGTCGTGGGCGCCGGCCCGACCGGCGTCGAGATGGCTGGTCAGATCCGCGAGCTCGCGAACCGTACGCTCGCGCACGACTTCCGGCGCATCGACCCCAGCAAGGCTCGCGTGGTCCTCGTCGACGGCGCGTCCCAGGTTCTGCCGCCGTTCGGCAAGGAGCTCGGCGTGAAGACCAAGAAGGAGCTCGAACGGCTCGGCGTCGAGGTCGTGCTCGACACGATGGTGACCTCCGTCGACGACTCGGGGGTGACGCTGAAGCACTCCGACGGTACGGAGCGGCGCATCGCCTCCATCTGCAAGGTGTGGGCCGCGGGGGTGCAGGGCAACCCGCTCGGCAAGGCTGTCGCCGAGCAGACCGGCGCCGAGGTCGACCGGGCCAGACGTGTGAAGGTGCTGCCCGACCTCACGCTGCCCGGACACCCCGAGGTGTACGTGATCGGCGACCTCATCGCGATGGACGGCGTGCCCGGTGTGGCACAGGGCGCGATCCAGTCTGCCCGGTACGCCGGGACCAGCATCACGGCACGCGTCGCGGGTGGCCCGCTGCCCGGCCCCTTCTCGTACCACGACAAGGGCAGCATGGCGACGATCTCGAAGTACGAGGCGGTGTGCCTCATCGGCAACCTCAGGCTCACCGGCTTCATCGCCTGGCTCGCGTGGCTCATGCTCCACCTGCTGATGATCGCCGGCTTCAAGCAGCAGGTGTCCACGCTTGTCAGATGGCTGATCAGCTTCCTGAGCAACGGCCGCTCCGAGCGCGTCACGACCAACCAGCAGCTCGTCGGACGGCTGGCGATGCAGCAGCTCGGCAGCCGTACGTCCGCGCCCCTGATGCGTGGCGAGTCGATCCTTCCGACCCGCGCGCGGAAGCCCGGCAAGTAGCGCTCTAGGGCGTCTGGGTGCGGACTGCGTTCGTGGCGAGCGGCCAGAAGATGTCGTCGACGATCGACGTGATCCGCTCGGCTGCAACCGGTCGCAGGGTCATGAGGATGTCGTGGCGCATGAGCTGGAGCGGCAGGTCGAGAATGTCCTGCGGGAGCCGCGCGAGGTCGATCTCACCGCGGTCGTGAGCCCGTTGGAACACCTCGTCGTACGAGCGGCGGCCCACCCCTCGGATGTTGAGGAGGACGTCCTCCGGAGTCAGGCCGGCGCTGACGTGCAGGCCCGCGAAGGTTGCCCCGATCAGGGTCGCGAACTCCATGCGGGCGGCGCTGATGTTCGTCAGGAGCGCCACCAGGTCGTCGCGGAGGTTGCCGGTGTCGGGCATGTCGGGCTTGTGGGTGCTGCTGTAGTGGCGGATCGCAGCGAGCACCAGGTCGCTCTTGTCCTTCCAGCGGCGGTACAGCACAGCGATTCCGGTGCTGGCGCGGTCCGCGACCGACTCCATCGTCAGCTTCGCGAAGCCCACCTCCGAGAGCTCCTCCCAGGCCGCGCTGAGGAGCGCGTCCTCCAGCTCCGCGCCTCGGCGTCGATGTTTCACCGCGTCGTACGCCGCCGTCAGCTCGGTCTGGTCAGTGGTCACAGACCAAGAATAAGAGAGCCTTGCTTTCTTTCGCTACCGGACCTACCCTCGACATTAAGGAAGTAATTCAACTCTTATTCGAGGCGCTATGTCCACTCCCCACGAGAAGCTCGACCCGAAGGTCCTCAAGATCGCCCTGATCCTGGTCGTCGGAGCGCTTGCCGTCGTCTTCGACACGACGATCGTCAGCGTCGCGCTGCATCAGCTGTCGACGAGCCTTCACGTCTCGGTCTCGACGATCCAGTGGGTCACCACGGGCTACATGCTGGCCCTGGGTGTGACGGTCCCGCTCAGCACCTGGGCGCTCGCACGCTTCGGTGGCAAGCGGGTGTGGATGTTCGCGCTCACCGTGTTCCTCTTCGGCTCGATCGGATCGAGCCTTGCGTGGAACGCAGGGTCGCTCATCGCCTGGCGCGTCGTACAGGGCCTCGGCGGGGGGCTGATGCTGCCCGTCATGCTGACTCTGGTCATGCAGGCGGCGAGCGGACGACAGCTCGGCCGTACAGCCGCCTGGGTGGCGCTCCCCGCACTCCTCGGGCCGATCCTCGGCCCACTCGTCGGCGGCGCCATCATCACCAACCTCAGCTGGCGGTTCATGTTCTGGGTCAATGTGCCCTTCTGCGTCGTCGGTCTTGTCCTCGCCGGCGTCTACCTCGCGAAGGACGCGCCGACGGCTTCCGCCCCGCGCCCCCGGCTCGACGTATGGGGGCTCGTTCTGCTCGGCCCCGGCATCGCTGCAGTGATCCTCGGGCTGTCGAACGCCGGTTCCAACCGCGGGTTCACCCGCGTGGACGTCGTCGCGTGGCTGGCGATCGGGATCGCCTGCCTCGCCGCCTTCACGATGTACGCCCTACGCCGCCACGACCCGCTCGTGGACGTCCGCCTGCTCGCCGTACGGTCGGTCGGATCCTCGTCGTCGGTGCTGTTCCTGTCGGGCTTCTCGCTGTTCGGGGCCATGCTCCTCCTGCCGTTGTACTACCAGGAGGTCCGTGGGGTCACCGCGCTCGTCGCCGGGCTGATGCTCGTACCGCAGGGGCTCGGGACCCTGATCAGCCGGCAGATCGCCGGACCGCTCACCGACCGCATCGGGTCTCGTTCGATCGCCACCGTCGGGTTCGTCATCGTGGCGGCCTCGACGCTGCCGTTCGCCTTCGTCGACGCGACGAGCAACACCTGGGTGCTGTCGGCGTGGCTGCTGATCCGTGGCATCGGGCTCGGCGCGGTCACGATGCCCGTCATGACGGCTTCGTACGTCGGGCTCGACCGCTCCCAGATCGCACACTCGAGCGTGCTGACGCGGACGGCGCAGCAGATCGGCGGATCGTTCGGAACGGCCGTCCTGGCCGTCGTCCTCGAGCAGTCGATCACCGGCTCCGGGACAGCCGCACTCGTGTCTGGCTTCCACGTCGCATTCTGGTGGGCGACGGGGTTCTCCCTCGCGGCGACGGCACTGTGCGCATGGCTCCCCGGGCGCACGCAGGTACGAGCCGCTGCCGCACGGGCAGCCACAACACCGACACCTGCTGGAGCCGGCGAGACGGAGCGGGTGGGCCGCTAGTCGCGCCGGTTACAGCACCCCGAGCAGACGCATCAGCTCGGGAATGATCGTGTCGCCATGCAGCCGCAGCCCGTCGTGGAGGTACGCGTCGGTCTCCCAGAGCTGCGAGTTCCCGATCATGGAGAGGCTGCGCTTGGCGCCTTCGATCCCCACGTACGGGTCGTGCGTGTACTGGGCGGCCGCGAGCGGTACGGAGTTGCGCGCGAGCTGGTCGACGTCCCACAGCTGCGGCCACGTGCGCTCGCCGGCCAGCTCCTCGGCGACGCCGGCGAACGGCCGGAGGGCAGGCAGCTCGCTGAACATCCAGGGCTGCGCGAACTCGGCGAACGTGAGGAGGGGCCGCGCGCCGGACGCGTACTCGGGGTGGCGCTGCAGCGCGTTCCACGCTCCCCAGCCGCCGGTGCGATGGCCCTGGTGGTAGCAGCCCTCCTGGAGCGTCCAGTACAGCGGCTCGCCCACCGTCTCGCTCTTCTGGGCGACGGCCTCGATGAAGCGCTGCGAGACGTGTCCGCTCGGCTCGAGAGCGAGGTCGAGCATCCAGTGGAGGTTCTCGAGGCCGGTGCTCATGCCGAAGTCGCCGCCGAGCAGCTGCAGGCGGTGAACGCTCAGGACATCGCCTGCGAGTGTCACGAGCCCCCCGGCCTCGGCACGGTCGGCGAGGCTGTCGAGCAGCGCCTGGTCCTCCGGGAAGCGGGTACGGAACTCGTCGTGGCGCGCGGTCTGCAGGGGGATGAGGTCGTCGTACAGGTCGTCGGCGTTCCGGTCCAGAGCCGGGATGCCGCCGGTCGTCATCGACCGGTCGACAGTCTCCGGGTGGCGAGAGAGCAGAGACATCGTGATGAAGCCGCCGAACGACTGTCCCAGCGTCGTCCATGGCACGCCAGCGTTGAGGACGCGGTTCAGGTGGGCGACATCGTCGGCGATCGCATCAGCACGGAAGCAGGAGACGTAGTCGGCTGCGGCCCTGGTGCCGCCGACCCCGCCCCCGTGGGCCGCGATGAAGTCGGTGATGAAGCGTCCCGTGATGGGCGACGACTTCGCCGTACCGCGTTGATCGAGCAGCAGGACCCGGTAGTGGTCCGTCGCCTTCTCGATCCACGTGTTGTGTGGTGGCCGCGGCGACCCAGCACCTGGACCGCCCTGCAGGAAGATCAACGGCGGCAGATCTGCACCGACCTTCGAGAGCTTGACCACCTCGCGTACGAACACGCTGATCGTCCCGAACCGGTCGGGTCGCTGCCAGTCCACCGGTACGTCAACGTGGTGGTCGGTGATGCGGTAATCGGTGATGTCGTACGACAGAGTCATGAGGCCCCATTGTTCTCGTGCGGCGGACATGGGTCGAGGGGCCACGGACCCGGCGGTGACATCTCCCATCACCACAGGTCGCGGACCCCTCGAAGCACGTGCGGGAGCAGTGCTCCCGTGGCGTCAGCGAACGGAGGCGAGGCGCCCGAGCGGGGCGCCGACGTGCTCGATGCCGCCGATCTGGAGGCCGAGCAGGCGCCACGACGCGCGGTCGGGCTTGGGATGGGGAAGCTCCTCCATGCGGAGGAAGTCGAGGTCAGCGATCAAGCGCTGGCGGTCACGATCAACGATGTGCTGTCCGAACATGTCTCTATGGTGACCCGGCTAAAGCATTCAACACAAGCAACAATGGCCGAACATTCATTCGGCAGTGCCGTACGATAAGAAGATGCTCGATCTCAACCGTCTGCGCATCCTCAGAGCCGTCATCGCGAGCGGTTCGGTGAGTGAAACGGCCCGCCGACTCGGCTACCGTCCGTCGACCGTCAGCCAGCACATCCACACGCTCGAGAAGGAGGTCGGCTTCGCTCTGGTCGAGCGTGTGGGCCGCGGGATCGTACCCACTCCGGCAGCCATCGATCTCGCTGCGGCAAGCGCCGATGCGCTCGCGGCCATGGCCCAGCTGAATGCGACGGTCCGCGATCTCCGTGAGGGGACAGTCGCCAGTCTGACGATCGGGTCGTTCGCCTCCGCGGCGTACGCGTGGATGCCGAGCGTCACCCGTACCCTCCGGCAGGAGTTCCCCGGGCTCACCCTCGAGCTGACCATCATGGACGTTCCCGAGGGCTCCGACGGCACGGTCGACCTGGAGGTCCGCAGCGAGTTCCCGTCGGACACCCCCCGCGTGCCGCCGGGCTACCGCCGCACGATCATCGGCGCCGACGACTACTTCGTCGCCCTGCCCCCCGACCACGTGCTGGCCGACCGCGAGGTCATCAGCCTCTCGGAGCTCAGCGGGCACGACTGGGTGGAGTACGACTTCCGCGACGACATCTCCACGGAGATCATCAAGTTCGCGTGCTCGTCGGCCGGCATCACGCCGCGGCACGTCGCGCGCGCCGAGGACCACGTCACCGGTCTCGCGTTCGTGGCCGCCGGGATTGGGCTCGCCCTGGTTCCCGCGCTCGTCGCGTCGTGGTCGGGCTTCGACGTCCGCTACGTGAAGCTCGTCAACCCCACGCCCCAGCGGCGGATCGTGGTGCTGCTGAAGGACACGGTGCGTACGAACCCGGCCGCGCGCCGTACGGTCGAGCTCCTCGCCGACCTCGGCACCCGGCTCACCGACCTCGATCCCGCGGACTTCCCCGAGCGCTGGTGAGCGGGGTCAGTCGAGTGCGAGCCTGATCCCGAAGCCGGCGATGACCGTACCGACGACGGCGTCGATGCCGCGGACCACCCGGGGACGCTCGAGCCAGGTACGCAGCGAGTGGGCGAGCATGAGCACCATGCCGAGCCAGACGACGCCCTCCGCGACGTGCAGGGCCGCGAGGGCGATGCCCCATGTGAGGTGCGGCGCGTCGAGGGGGATGAACTGGGGCAGGATCGCGAGGTAGAACGCACCCATCTTCGGGTTGAGCAGGTTCGTGAACAGCCCCTGTCGCCAGCCGGCGCCGAAGGAGTCGGCCACCCCGGTGGTGACGGTCGCCGTCTCCACGTGCCCTCGGATGGCCGACCAGAGCAGCCGCAGCCCGAGGTAGACGAGGTACGCCGCGCCGGCCAGCCGCACGATCGTGTACGCCAGCTGGGAGGCGGCGAGCAGCGCGCTGACCCCCACCGCGGTGAGCGCTCCCCACGTGAGGGTGCCGCAGCCGATCCCGACGATCGCGCCCCACGCCCGCCGACGGCCGGCGACGACGGCCGAGCGCAGGACGAGGGCGGTGTCGACTCCCGGTGTGATCGTCAGCAGAGCGACGACGAGGCCGAACGACCACAGCACGTGCAGGCTCGGGAGCATGGGCAGATCGTACGGTGGGGGGCCGGGCCGCATCGGACGTCTCGAACCCCTGTCGTACGGGTGCAGCTGTGCCACCCTGGACGCGTGGGTGAGGTCATCGTCGTCAGCGGCCCTCCCGGCGTCGGGAAGTCCACCGTGGCCCGCGCCGTGGCCGACCTGTACGACCCGAGCGCCCTGGTCGTCGGGGACGACTTCTTCTCCTACCTGCGCCGCGGCAGCATCGAGCCGTGGCTGCCGGAGGCAGATGCGCAGAACCGCACGGTCCTCGACGCGGCCGGCGCCGCCTGCGGTCGGCTCTCGGACCGGTTCACGGTCGTCTACGACGGAGTCCTGTGGCCCCCGTACACAGCCCTGTTCGCGACAGCGGCCGGCCGTACGGTCCACTACGCGGTGCTGCTGCCCCCGCTCGACGTGTGCCTGCAGCGGGTCCGGGATCGCGGCGAGCACCCCTTCACCGACCAGGCAGCCGCGAGCGACATGTGGCACTCTTTCGACTCCGCGATGGGCGGGCTGCCGAGACTCGATGCGCTCGGACCGCCCGAAGAGGTTGCCGCCGAGGTCGTACGCCTCGTCGGGAACGGCACGATCCGCACGTCGGGCTGACGAGGTTGCGCACGCGGGACAACGCTCGTTGGTGAACAGGCATAGCCTCAAGACATGTCACCACGTCCAACACCAGCGCCGGTCGCACCAGGGCAGGAGTCGGTCTGGGACTATCCACGACCGCCTGCCGTACGGAAGTGCACCCGCCTGCTCAGGGTGGTGCTGGGTGGGGAGGTCATCGCGACGACCTCCGAGTCGTGGCAGGTGCTCGAGACCAGCCACCCGCCGACCTACTACCTGCCGCGGAGCGCGTTCGTCGCGAAGTCGCTGCGGCCGGCTGACGGTCGCTCGGTGTGCGAGTGGAAGGGCGTGGCCTCGTACATGGACCTCGTCTCCCGCTCGCAGGTCGCATCACGGGCGGCATGGTTCTATCCGACCCCCACGCCCGACTACGCGATGCTCGTCGACCACCTCGCCCTGTACGCGGGGATGGTCGACGCCTGCTACGTGGACGACGAGCTGGTGGTCGCCCAGCCGGGCAGCTTCTACGGCGGCTGGATCACCTCGGACATCGTCGGCCCGTTCAAGGGTTATCCCGGCACGTCCGAGTGGTGACCGTCGTCTGAGCCTGGCTCGCCGAGCCCGACCGTTCGCGCCTGCTCGGTGATGAGCCGGGCCACGAGGGCAGGGTCGGCGGTCTGCGCGCCATGACCCTGCTCCGGCATGGTCGTGACCGTCGCGTGAGGCATGACCTCGGCCAGTGTCCGCGTCCTCTCTCCGAGGTGAGCCGGGCTCTTGCCGCCCGTCAGGAACAGCACGGGGGTCTGGATCGTCGCGTACGTCTCGACCCGGCGCCCGAGCCGGTCGATCGCGTCCATGTCCTCGATCTGCCGGGCCACGAACTTCTTGAGGTCCGGCATGAAGCCCGAGAAGATGCCGGCCAGGTACGCGGTCGCGGCCGGGACCCGTACGGCGTCCTTGAGGAAGATCCGCAGGGCCGTTCCGATCTTGTCCTTGGCGAGCGCTGCACGGGCGCGCGCGACGCTGGTGGGGGTGCCCACGGGACCGTCGAGGACGATCGGCGGTTCGTACAGGACAGCGCCGGCGTATGCAGTCGGGTGGGCGACGAGCGCTTCCAGGGCCACGATCGCGCCGGAGGAGTGGCCCACGATGAGACACGGAGCGTTGAAGGTGGCCGTCAGTGCAGCGAGATCGTCGACCTCGCGGGCGAAGTCCGTGGCCGGGTCGGGAGACAGCTCCAGCCTGTACAGACGGCGCCGGATCCGTACGACGTGGAAGTCCTTGGCGAGCTCCCCCGCCACCGGGCCCCAAGGCGACTCGTCGCTCATCCCGCCGTGGACGATGAGGATCGTCGGCCCCTCCCCCTCCTCGGCGAGGACGACGAGAGTTCCGTCAGCAGACTGGACGGTCAACGCGACCACCTCCTGGACCCGAGGCTAGTCCCGACGTCCGACATCTCGGCCGGCCAGCGGGCCGGCTTCCGCGCAGGGTTCGCCACGGGGGTGGGAGACTCGGTCCGTGCTGACGGTGACCGTGCCCGACCAGGAACTGCTGGACCGACTGAGCGACATGAGCGACCGCGTGGAGCTCGTGCTGTGGGACCTGCTGAGTCCACTACCCACTGACGTCGCACAGCGGGTACGGGTCGTACAGATCGGCCACTACTGGGCGGCGCCCGAGCGGTGGAAGCGGCTGTACGAGACGCCGAACCTCGAGTACGTGATGCTGCCGTCGGCCGGTTTCGAGCACGCCATCCCCCGGGTGCCACCCGGCACGATCCTGTGCAACGGGCGAGGCGTGCACTCGACCGGTACGTCGGAGCTGGCACTCGCGCTGATCCTGGCATCACAACGGGGCCTGGTCGACGCGCTGGCAGCGCAACGCGACGGCCACTGGTACAACCCGGAGCTCCCGTCCCTGGCCGACCGGCGCGTGCTGGTCGTCGGTGCCGGCTCGGTGGCCCAGGCGGTCGTCGATCGCCTGGTGCCGTTCGAGGTCGAGATCACGCAGGTCGCCCGTACAGCCCGTGACGGCGTCCACGGCATCGACGAGCTCGTACCGCTGCTGCGCGCCGCCGACATCGTCGTGCTCACGGTGCCCGGGTCACCCGAGACCCACCACCTGCTCGACGCGACCACCCTCGCCGCGCTGCCCGACGGTGCGCTGGTCGTCAACGTCGCGCGCGGGCCCGTGGTCGACACGGACGCGCTCCTGACCGAGCTGCAGTCGGGCCGCCTGCGCGCCGCGCTCGACGTGACCGACCCCGAGCCGCTGCCCAGCGACCACCCGCTGTGGCACGCGCCGAACACGATCATCACCGCGCACCAGGGCGGGAACTCGGATGCCACGTACGGACGGGTGGCGTCGCTCGTGCGACGCCAGCTCGAACACCTCCTGGCCGGCGAGGAGCCCGAGAACGTTGTCGCGCGCCTCTAGACGGGCTGGCCCTCTAGGATCAGGAACCCCACAGCTGGTGAAGGTGAGGTCATGAGTCCCCGTCCGGTCCCTCACAAGGACGACCTGACCGCTGCCGCATTCCTGGATGCCGGCGCAGCCCTCATCGACGCGATGCTGGTGGCCGAGCCGTCGAGCGCACTCCCACCGCGTTTGCGTCAGCTGCACTATCCGGCGCCGCTGGAGTGGATCCGGATCGAGGACGTGCTGCGGCTCGTCGGCGGGTCCGCTTCGGCCGGGCGCAAGGCGTTCTACAACCGGTGGCCGACCAAGGACGACTACATCCGCGACTGCTTCATCCACACGCTGCTCTACCGCGATCGCACGGGCGTGCCGCTCGAGAACGTTGCCACGATCCAGGGCTTGCTCAAGAACCTGGACGTGCCGCTCCCGCTGCGGGTACGGCAGGTGGCGTCGGCCCTCGCCGCCGGGCTGCTCAACGACCCTCGGGCCTCCTTGCTGTCGCACGCCGCTGTGATGGTGCACCACGATCCGGAGACGGCCGAGGTGGTCATCGAGGCGAGCGCGCGGGAGCGCGAGACGTGGCGCGTCGCGTACCAAGGGGTGTTCGACGACGCCGGCCTCGTGCTGCGGCCCGGCTGGACCATCGACGGCCTCATCGTCATCGTCCAGATGATGATCGACGGGATGGTCATGAGCCATCGCGTGGGGGTCACGGAGACGGCCCGGGACAACGCCGCGCTGGCGGCCTCGCTGGGCGACGCACTGGTCGCCCTCCTCGGCTCCGCGGTCGACTGGGAGCAGGACGGCGAGACCGTCGACGCCTGGATCGAGGACCGCTACACGGCGCGCCAGGCCACGGGCGAGCCGCCGGAGCCTTCGCCCTCGTAGGGAGACAACCGAGTTCCCTTACGTCCAAAACACCGAGCTCCGCCGGGTAGGTCCGTACGGTGAGGTCCATAGAGCGTCCTCCCCCAGGTGGACCTCGGTCGTTGGGTAGCCCATTTCGGAGTGCTTCCGGGTTCGCGTCGGAAGGTGGGCAGGCCTGTCGGATCTCTCCCGACAGGCGCCCGGCGAGACCGAAACGACGTTCCCGGGCTTATGACCCACCAGGGTTGGTCATAAGCCCGGGGACCCCTTCATCCCACGCCTCCCGGCAGCTCGCGCGTGGCAGCGGTGAGCTCACCTCCGGCATCGCCGGTGTTGACCGTGCCGATGGGTTCGATGAGCAGCGCACGCACCTCGCCGTTCGCCAACGGGCAGTGCTCGACACCGCGGGGCACCACGTACAGGTCGCCAGGCCCCAGCCGTACATCCCCGTCGCGTAGCTGGATGGTGAGATCCCCCGACCAGACGAGGAACAGCTCGTCGGTGTCCGCGTGGCTGTGCCAGACGAACTCACCGAGCAGCTTGACCACCTTGACCTCGTAGTCGTTGACGCTCGCGACCCGGTGTGGCTGCCA
>Ga0182021_10001103_pt1 | contig 30659 bp, 29 predicted proteins | sample 612E3MmetaG_FD_120493 | JGI IMG/M metagenome (GOLD analysis project Ga0182021, IMG submission 120493) | Permafrost microbial communities from Stordalen Mire, Sweden - 612E3M metaG (Illumina Assembly) | ecosystem: Environmental > Terrestrial > Soil > Wetlands > Permafrost | place: Sweden... | reverse complement strand
TGGCGTTTATCAGGTTTGTGTCCATTGCTTGCCGCTCACAGCTTTGCTGCGAATCTGTAAGGCCCGCCGAAAAATCGCCCAAATCTCTCCCGGCACCGTCAGGACACTCTCGGAATGACGCCGATTCAAAAACGTCCAAGTCCACGTCGAGGTCCAGATCCAAGTCCAGGTACGACAGCCAGCACGCCTTAGCGCTTCCGACTTTCACGGCGCCCCGAGCTTGGCGATCCTGCGTCCCATAGGGACGCAGATCTTCGGGACCATAAAACCAACGTTTCAAGACACCCTGGGAACTCGTCGCCCGCCCGAACCAGGACGCAGCTCTGCCGAGCAGTTGAATGCTGGTACCCTTCCTGATAACCTGCCCATTCGTGGACAATATCGAAACACCGATGCTCCCCGCCCTCTTCTCCGACGTCACGGCTGTTCTGCTTGCCGGTGGGCAAAGCCGGCGCATGGGTCGCGACAAGGCACTTCTGTGCATTGATGGACTCCCGGTGATCCAGGTGCTCGCGAACCGATTGCAGGCGCTTACCGACGAGGTGCTCCTGTCGGCAAATAATCCCACTGCCTATACTTTCTTAGGATTGAGGACTATTCCCGACGTCCACGCCGGCAGCGGCCCTCTCGCAGGTCTTCATGCAGCTTTGATTCACACAGAACGGCCGCTGATCCTTCTCCTTGCCTGTGACCTTCCAGACGTACCGGAGCTTCTTCTTAGACGGCTGGTTGAATGTTCGGCAGGTTACGATGCAGTCATTCCGTGCACGTCGAATGGCCGGTTGCATCCGGTTTGCGCAATATACAGCCGCACCTGCTTGCCGGCAGTTGAACGCAACCTAATGCGCGGCGAGCACCAAATGGTAGCGATCTTCCGCGAGTCTTGCCTGCGCGTCCGCCAGCTGACGCCGGGTGAGGGAGGATTCTCGGACCAGCATCTCCTTGACATGAACACTCCCAAAAACTTCGAGGAATGCAAAAAGCAGCACAAGTCATAGCATTCACTACATATAGTATCTATTCCCTTAGACGGCACACTATATTGCGATTTTTCGATTGAACGGTCATGTCCCTGTGCTATATTTGACGCGTGGTTCGAGCCGTCGCGCGGGGTCACTGACAAGTCGGAGTTTTGCTGGGGGCAAGGACAGGGAAAAGTTAATTCTTTCAACATGTTCCGGTTGGATCTTCCCATGGCGCCGATTCCTTGAATTGCAATGAGATTAGGGCGTCCAGGCAGGATCGATAGTCACTCCTTCCATTGCCTGGCCCGTATCACTCGTGGCGGCTCGATCCCAACCAATCACCAGACTGGCTCGGATTCGCTGGAAGGCAAAAGGGTTCACTCATGCATCAAATCCAGAAATTGGAAATTGTAGGATTCAAATCCTTCTGCGACCGAACTCAGATCGTCTTCCATGAGGGTTGTACGGCGATTGTCGGGCCGAACGGATGTGGGAAAAGCAATATCGCGGATGCGATCAGCTGGGTGGTCGGCGAGCAGAGCGCAAAGAGTCTGCGCACTGATCGCATGGAAGGGGTGATTTTTAACGGAACTCAGGCTCGCAAGCCCACAAATTTCGCCGAGGTAACACTCCATCTTAGCCTGAAGGCCAATCCGACCATTCCGGACGGGTTGAACTTGAATCCAGAGGGGTTCACGGTTGGGCGCAGGCTGTATCGATCAGGTGAGAGCGAATACTGCCTCGATGGCCGCCGCTGCCGCCTGAAAGACGTTCAGGCCTTGTTCGAAGGCACCGGCCTGGGCCCCAACTCGTACGCGCTGATCGAACAGGGCAGAATCGGTCAGATCCTGAGTTCAAAACCGGCTGACCGCCGCAGTCTGATCGAGGAAGCCGCCCGCATAACACTGTTCAAGAGCCGGCGGTACTCGGCCGAGATGAAGCTCGAACTTGCGCAACAAAACCTGTTGCGCGTCAATGATATCGTCCTCGAAGTGACCAGGCAGCTGAATTCCCTCAGGCGTCAGGCTGCAAAAGCTCGCCGTTATAATCGCTTGCGCGAAGAGTTACGGGGTCTCCACCGGCTGAAGATCGGCATGGAACAGCGCGAGCTGCAATCACGGTTGGAGCAGTGCGAGCAGCGATTTGGCGCCGCGCTGGAGCTCGAACAGGCGATTCTTTTGTCATTAGCGCGACTGGAGGACTCGCGCAGCAGCAGCCAGGAGCTTTGCAGGGTTCAGGAAGACCGGCTCAATGAATCTCGCGACAGGCTGGCAGGCTTCCGCGTCGAGGCGGGAAACGCCGCCAGCAGAAAGCAGAGCCAGGAGACCCAGCGACAGAATCTCGAAGAGCGCCTGAACGAGCTTGCCCGCGATTTGGGAGCGATTGCAGAGCGCGAACAGCTCGTCCAGCTCGAACAGGGTCGGCTTTCCCAGACATCGGCGGTGTTGACGGGCGAAATCGCGAGCGAGCAGGCAGCACTGGAAGGCGAGCAGGCGAGGAGCGAGGTGCTGCAGGAAGCCATGCGCGCAACGGAAGGTCACATAGAAGAGACACGCACTTTCCTGTTAAACCGCGCCGGCAGCCTCTCCGATCTCAAGAACCAGCATGCGCGCTGCCAGGAAAACCTCCAGCGCATCACCACGAGAGTGGAGCGAATTCAGGCGGAGCAGGAAGTGGAGGCTGGCGAGCGCTCCCGGCTCCAGGATCAGGTGGCCGGACTCCGCCGAGAGCTGGACGCAACGGCGGCGCGATCAAGGGATATTGGCGAGCAGCTGGCGGATCTGGAGACGCGTTCGGTTGAGACTGCGAGACGCCTCGAAGGCGTCGTGACTGAACTCACCGGCCTGCAGGAAGAACAGAGCATCATGCAGCATCGATACGCCTCTCTGGAAGAGGTCGAGCGGCGGCGCACGAACTACTCCGAAGGCGTTCAGAAGTTCCTCTCCACACACATTGCCGGAGAGCGAGACTGCACCGCGCAGACCCTGGCCGATCATCTGGAAACCGATGCCAAGTACGAAACGGCGGTGGAAGACTACTTGAACGACCCGCTGCAGTATATCCTCGTAGGAGGCCTGGACGACGCGGTTCAGAGCGTCGATCGCGTCAAGCGCATCGGCGCCGGAAAATGCACATTTATGACGCTCCGAAACGGGCACAGCCACCATGCACAGCCTCCGCGCCCATCGCTGTCGGGCGAAGGAGTCGTCGGTTATCTCGATGAATTGCTGCGTATGCGCGAGGACGTCAGGGAAGCGTTTGCACGTGTGCTGCCGGAATACGCCGCCACCGTCATGGTCTCGGATCTGCCGACTGCATTCCAGGTCGCAGAGACCCATTCGGATATGAACTTTCTCACCCTGGCCGGCGAGGCCTATTCCCCGAAGGGGACGCTGTCGGCGGTGGGCGAACGAAAGTCGATGGCGGGATTTCTCGCTTTGAAGCGCGAAAAACGCGAACTGGAGCGCAATCTCGCCGCTATGCGAGTCAAGATCGAGAGGACGCGCACAGAGGCTGCCGAACTGAAGACAGATCTTGCGGGCGTACAGGATAGTCTCAAGACGCTTGGTGCCGAGGCGCGCAGGCTGGACATCGAGAAAATAATGCAGCAAAACCACATCGAACGCCTCGAGGCCGAGCTGCACAAATCCGAACAGTCAAAAAATGTCGCCGCCGATGAGATCTCTCAACTCCTCAGCGAAAAATCCGAGTTTGAACGCAAGGAGACCGAGTCTGCCGCCGGTATGGAGGAGATCGAGCAGCGCAGCCGCGTAAGCAGCGAAGAGTTACAGTCACTAGGCTTGCGCCTCGAATCACTCAAAGTGGAGAGCATGACGCTGTCAAAGATGCTGGCAAGCCTTGCGTCCGCACACGCCGTCAAGAGAGAGCGCCTCTCGGGCATCGAATCCGACCTGCAACGTCTCGGCAGGGAGGCCGAGGAGGTACGCCGGCGCACCGCCGCCAGCCATGCGGAAAGAACCCAGACGCAATCCGGTATCGCCCGGTTCACGCGGGAACTGGCGGAAACAGAAACTCTCCTGGCAGAATTGACGCAGCGAATTGGCGACGCGGAAACGGTCTTTGCCGAGCAGCAGAAGGAATTGGCGGCACAGCGAGCTGCTGTCGTTTCACTCGAAGAACAGCTGCGCGGCCTGCATGCAGAACGCGAGCAGGCGATGTCGGTGCGCAGCGCCATCGAAATTGAAAAAACCCGCATCGAGAGCGACCTCGATCATCTGAAGAAAAACTGCCAGGACGAGTTTCACGCATCCATCGAGGAGATCCTGACCCTGATCGAGGATTCTGAATGGCAACGCGGCCATGCCGATGTGATTCAGGCTTACGAAGGGCTGAAGGAGCGCGTGGAGAACTTCGGCGCCATCAACATGCGGGCCCTGGAGGAGTATCAGGAACACGAGGAACGATTCCAGTTCTTGAGCAGTCAGCGCGCGGACATCGAGCAGTCCATCGCCGACACGCAAAAAGCGATCGCGGAGATCAATCGCCGTTCAGTCGAACAATTTCAGGACGCGTTCAAGAACATAAGGGAAAACTTCATCGAGGTGTACCAGATTTTGTTCAAGGGAGGCCAGTGCGACTTGCGCCTGCTGGATGAGGGAGACCTCCTTGAGAGCGGGGTGGACATCGTCGCACAACCTCCCGGCAAGCGTCTGCAAAACGTGCTTCTGCTCTCGGGTGGAGAGAAGGCTCTGACGGCATTGGCACTTCTGATCGCAATCTTCCGCTACCGCCCCAGCCCGTTCTGCGTTCTCGATGAGGTGGATGCGCCACTTGACGATGCCAATGTTGTCCGCTTTACGGAACTGATCGCGGCCTTGAGCAAAGAAACTCAGTTCCTGATCATCACCCACAATAAGAAAACGATGGAAATCGCACGCACCCTCTACGGCGTCACCATGGAGGAACCCGGGGTTTCCCAGATCGTGGGCGTCGATTTCCAGGGTCACACGGAAGCCCTGGCAAGCTAGGATCTGTTGCGAAACTCCATGATTGTCCGCCCTGGACCTAAACCTGGACCTCGAAGTGGGCGTGGACGAGCACCAATAAGGCGCGATCTGGCAAATATTGTGTCTGGAAAGATGACCTTGGACAAGACGGTCCAGATCCACGTCGAGGTCCAAGCTGCTCACTCGGTTCTTCGATATTGCCGGGGAGTTTCGCGACAAAAACTAGATAGTTGGATATTGGGTCGCGGAGTTCGGAATTCCGACATGCCCTAACTCAAAAAACCGTGCAAAAACCAAAATGGGATTTTTATGACAGATTTGTGCCTTCAAACTGACCTGAGGAACTTGAAGCTGTTTTGCCGGGGAAAGGTGCGCGATGTCTATGAATTTGGTGACCGGCTGGTTATGATCGCGACCGATCGCATCTCGGCGTTCGACGTGGTGCTTCCTACGCCGATTCCGATGAAGGGCGCGGTGCTGACTCAGCTTTCCCGCTTCTGGTTCGGCATGATGAAGGACATTGTCCCGAATCATCTGATTACCGCCGACGTGGCCGAGTTTCCCGAGGCGCTTCAGCCGCACCGCGACGTTTTGAAACTTCGGAGCATGCTGGTTGAAAAGGCCAAGATCTTTCCGATCGAGTGTGTGGCGCGCGGCTACCTTGCCGGATCGGGCTGGAAGGAGTACCAGGAGAACGGTGCCGTATGCGGGATCAGGCTGCCACGCGGCCTGCGCGAGTGCGATCGGCTTCCGGAGCCCATTTTTACGCCTGCGACCAAAGCCGAATCCGGCCACGACCTTAATATTTCGTTTGAAGAGATGGCGCAAATCGTGGGTGGTGACGTAGCCGAAAAATTGCGCGGCCTGACCTTCAGGATTTATAAACGCGCCGCGGAATACGCGCTCGAAAGAGGGATCATCATTGCTGACGTGAAGTTCGAATTTGGCCTTCGCGGCAGCCAGATCATTGTGTGCGATGAAGTTTTGACTCCCGATGCATCGCGCTTCTGGCCACTGGCGAGCTATAAGCCGGGCGGGCCGCAACCTTCGTTCGACAAACAGTACGTGCGCGATTACCTGGAAGAAATCCGCTTCAACAAGCAGCCGCCTGGCCCCGAACTGCCGGAAGCGATTGCGCGCGCAACTTCCGAGAAGTACCTCGAGGCATACAAGTTGCTCACCGGCTCCAGCCTGGTATGATCAAATATATCGGAAAAGGTCAGCAGTCGCGATCCAACGCCTGCTTGGACATTACTTTCCATTGCCCACTTCTCGATCTTCGGGCCTCTGGAGCTTGGCCATTCCCCGTCCTGTAGGAACACACGTCGAGCTTGGCCATTCTGCGTCCCTAACGGGACTCACCTCATCGGTCGTAAGGGTTATTCCACACCTTAGAGTTACCCCGCATCTGGTTTTTGGATGCAGAGCTTTCTCAACATCGTCCAGATCTTCGGGACCGTGTGACAACAAAACCACAATGGAGTGCACCGATAGCCACTTGCCGATTCTCCTGTGTGACAAACGGACCTCATATCGCGTCCAAATCCACAGGATCCTGCAGAGTTCATTTCGTTCTGAGTAGTCGTGCGAACATTGTTTGCGCGAGTTCGGCTGCCTTTTCCGGCGAGCTGATGACGAGCGATTTGCTCGTGCTCTTATCGAGCAGTGGATGATCGACGCATTCGGGCCGGACAACAGCCAGCGCGGCGCGGTATGCGCCCGCTGCGATCACGGAGCGCCAGGCGAGCAGACCCGCTTCACGATCCAGTTCCATGGGGCCGATTTCATCTACAATCAGCAAATCGCATGGGATCGCTGCAGCCAGAGCGCCGTTTGCCCATAAGAGGGATTGCTCGCTGAAAACCCACCGGCACATGGGAGACCCGGCGATCTCATCGGAATTCATGCTGGCAAGCAATCGCTGGCCGCCATGGCGCAAGTCCAGAGCGAAAATACCGGTCTTGACGCCATTCTCGATGCGCGGCGGCGCAAGAATTCCTGCCACGTCCCATCCGGCCTGGTAAGCCAGATCCGCCATGTGCCGGCAGAACGTGGTCTTCCCTACTCCGCGGCCGCCGCTCACGATCCAAAACTCGGCCTCGCGGGGCTTCATGACCACAGCACCACCCTTCTGCCGGCAACTTCAACCACCTCGATGGGAATCCGGTACAGCCGGCTCAATTGATCGGAGGTCAGCGTTTCGGAGGGCGGGCCCGAGCTAAGCACGCAGCCACGATCGAGGAGCACCACGTGAGTGGCCAGTGCCGCAGCCAATTCAGGCTCGTGTGTTGTCAACACGATGCTGACGCCATCCTGATGCAGCGCACGAATCAGACCGGAAAGGTTCGCTTTGTTGTGGAGATCAAGATGAGAGGTCGGCTCGTCCAGGAGCAGCAGGCGTGGCTGCTGGGTGAGAGCGCGCGCGATCAGCGCCAGCTGGCGCTCGCCGCCGCTGAGAGTCTGCACGGGCCGGCGCGCCAATGCGGCCAGTCCGACACGCTCGAGCGAATTGTACGCGATCGTATAATCGGCGGATCCTGGCTGAGAAAGGGGCGCAAGATATGGGACGCGCCCCAACAGAACGTACTCCAACACCGAGTAGTCGAAAGTGATATGTTCTCGTTGCGGTACGAGAGCCATCTGCCGCCCCGTTTCACCGCGCGAGTATCGCTCCAGAGGACGATCGTTCAGCAGGACGCGGCCCGCCCGGGGACGCAGCCAACCCAGGCATAGAAACAGAAGAGTGGACTTGCCTGCGCCATTCGCACCGAGCAGGGCCGTGATGCCGCCGTGCGGCAATTCTAGCGACAGGTCTTCGAGCACCGGCACGGAATCACGCGTGTAGGAAAACACCAGATTCTCGAATCGAAGTATGGGGCCGGTCATCGCTGCCACCGCACTCCCTTGCTGGATATCAGGATCAAAAACACCAGCGCTCCTGCAAACGACGTAAGTATTCCCAGCGGTATCTCACCCGGAAGCAGCATGCGTGCCAGGTCGTCACAGAGTAACGTGAACAGCCCCCCAAGAAGGATCGTGGCTGGTAGTGCAAATCGCGTGTCGGCGCCGAACATACGCCGTCCAATGTGGGGGACCATCAGTCCGACCCAGCCAATCATGCCCGCGGCAGAGATGACCGCAGCGGTGGGAATCACCGCCGCCACGAGCAGCAACATGCGCTCGCGCTGCACGGACACTCCGAGTGCATGCGCGGCTTCATCGCTCAGGGACAGCACGTTGATGCGCCAGCGCATCGCGAGCATGTAGGCCATACCCAGCGCAACCGCCGGCAGAATGGAAAGAGTCTCGGTCCAGCTCATTCCCGCAAGGCTGCCGAGCAACCAGAACGTGATTTCGGGCAATTCTTTCAGAGGATCAGCCAGGTACTTCAAGATCCCCAGTCCCGCCGAAAACATCGCGGAGACCGCAATGCCTGCCAGGATGAGACGGAGGACCCATCCTCCGTATCGTATGCTTCGGGCCAGAAGGTAGGATGCACCAAGACCGGCAAACGCACACAGCGCAGCACAACTCTGCACAATCCACGCCGAGCCGGATATAGCTACAATACTGAAGGCCGCGCCGAATGCGGCTCCCTGCGACACGCTCAACAGGCCAGGCTCCACGAGCGGATTTGCAAAAATAGTTTGAAATACCATGCCCGCCGAGGCCAGGGCCATCCCTGCGGCGACGGCTACGATGCAGCGCGGCAGCCGCAGGTTCCACACAAGACGCTGCGCCAATGCATCCGAATGCGAGCCAGCGAGAAAGCGGAAAGCTGGAAACCTGCCGAGAAACAGGGAGCCCACAAAAAACAGAGTTAGGGAGAACAAGAGGAGAATGAGGATGCGCCGGCGTTTGCGATGGACCCTCTCTTGCATGGCGACGGCAGCATCCGCGAGGGAACCAGGATTGCCGGTCACGGGGTGATACCTCGAAGGACCGGCTTTATCGCGTCTTTAAAAAACGCATCGTCCTGGCCATAGGCGGTCCGATAAAAATCGCGGACCATAGCAATCATGTCAATCTCCTTGAAACGCTCCGGATACAATCGCTGCGCCATCCATGTGAGCCCGAGGATCCATCGAGAATCCGGCTGGTCCCAACTGTGAAAATCGCCGGCGAAGGCATAGAGCTTGCCGGTCTTGAGGGCCCTGACCGCCTGCCAATTCCGATCAGTGCGCAGACCGAAGACGACATCGTCACTCCTGGCATTGTACGAAACAACGAAGATGACATCGGGATCCCAGGCAAAAATCTGCTCCAGCGATACCTGACTCCAGCCCTTGCCGGGGTTGGCGGATTTCCAGATCGGGGTGCCGCCGGCCATTTCCGCCATAGTCGTCTGCATCCAGGAATCGGGAGGTATGCTGAAAGCGCCTGCGCCCTGACTCTGAGAGTAATAGAGGAGAAGAACGCGCTGCTTCCGCTGGTCCGGGATCCCGGCCACGGCGTTGCGCACACGCTCGACGCCGGTCTGGTAGTATTGAACGAGAGCAGTCGCGCGGCCGGCCTGATGGAGAAGTTCGCCCAGAGTCCGGAGGTCGCGCAAGTACTGCGCGGGAGTCTCCAGGTCGACGTAAATTACGGGAATCGAAAGCGACTCGAGAGAACTACCCGTCGTTCTGGAGAGATCGCTTCTGAGAATCACCGCATCCGGCCGCAGACTGGCGATCTGCTCCGGTCCAGCGCCTTCAAGAAGAAGAGTCTTGTTTCGGAACGAAGGATCTATGCGGGCAATGAAATCCTGTGCGCCCTGATCGGTTTTCCCCATTCCCACGATTCGCTGAGACACTCCGGGATACATGTAGAGTGCGTCGGCAATCATGAACAGTGCCCTCCCGGCAACCACGATGCGTTGCGGCGGCTCGCGGAAATAGACTTCTCGGCCGAGCGCGTCAGTGACGGTGTAGCCGGTGACGTTGGATTGCAGATCGCTTTTGTGGACAGCCCGGCCGCAGGCTAGAAAAGAGAGGCTAAAGGCAATCAAGAGAAAAGGGGCCGACAAGCGGGTATTCATAGCTGTGTCTTTCTGACGCACAGCTTCTGGAATCCGGCAGCCCCTGGCCGCCGAACCGCAACGATGCTCACCAACACAACGGCAGAAGAATAACATCGTAGTCACCTCTTTTCGCCATCCCTTCTCGAATCTGACGAGATTCTCTGGGCGAAAAATGGCGACTGTCCCAAATGCCGCGTAATCATTCTCCATCGCGAAACGTGTTCTGTCCTGCCCTGAAGGGGCGATAGATACAGTATGCGGATAAGTCTCTTTCGCCCCTGCCGGGGCTCAGCCAGACGATCTTGCTGCCGAATCTCGACACAGAAACTAGCGCCAAACTGTCGTCTCGCTGCAATCTGATTCAGAATTCCTGGAACTATTCCACTATACCCACGCGCGAAACGGGCCAGTAGCGAAAAAACGCTTTGCCATAAATGAGATTTCTTGGCACGAATCCCCAGTTGCGGCTGTCGTTGCTCGAGTTTCTGTGATCCCCGAGCACAAAGTACTGGTCCGGAGGAACTATGGTCCTGTGGAATGAGTCGTGATCGCGGAACTCAGGCTTGAGGTAAGGTTCCTCGATTTTGGTCCCATTCACGAAGACCACACCACTGAGGATTTCGACTCGGTCACCAGGGATGGCCACCACGCGCTTGATAAACGACTTGTTGGTGTCCCTCGGGTACCAAAAGACCACGATGTCGCCCCGATGGATATCTTCAAAGCGGTAGATGAATCGATTTACGAAGATCCTCTCCTGGTCGACCAGGCGCGGCTGCATGCTCGTGCCTTCGACCTTCACCGGTTGGATCAAGAAGATCACGATAAATATAGCAGTCGCGACCGCGAAGATTATGTCGCGAAACCAGGACTTCAATTCCGAAAACAAGTTATCGCCGGTATCCCTGGGAGGTGCCTCTGCAGGCGGGAGCGAAGGATCTGGAGGAGAGATGAGTTGGTCATCCATCAGAATAATCGGCGGCGGTTCATGCTTACACCCGGATGCAAGGTAACAGACGCGCAGGTAAAACTCAACTGGATTCACCTGGTTTTGCTCTCTTATCCCTTGCGTCCCGTCTCGTAACAATTCACTCACTTTTCCGTACATACGCAATTGTGAGGTGGAACGCGCCAGACGCTTGCTGAAGGTGATGAAGCTGTTATAATCGATTGTGGGTGGGGCCCCGGATTTTGCGAATAATCCGTCGAAGGGTTTTATGAAGATTGTCGTACTCAGTGCCAGCCGCCAGAAGAACTGCACACTCAAGGATGTAGCAGGTGGGTTTGGGACGGTTTTCACCGTCGGAAATTCGCCGTTCGCGCGGCTTCTCGAAATTGCAAAGCGCCGCATTGCCTCCATCCCCAATATCACACTTGCCTATCTCCACTCCATCCTCGAAGCTCATGGCGCGGAGGTCCGCGTACTCAATGTGCGCCGCCTGGATCAGCTCGAACCGGCAGACCTCTATTTGATTGCCTCCTCAATCGTCGACTGCACGTTCGAGCGGGAAATTGGAAGGGAAGCTCGCAGACGCTACGGGAGCGGGGTCGGATACTTCGGCCCCTTTGCTGCGACCGTGCCGGAATTCTTCGAGGAGAGCGCGGACTTTATCGTCAAGGAAGAAATCGAAAACCTCGCTCCAGCTCTGGCGCGCGGGGAGATTCCAAACGGGGTGGTTTCCGCTGGTTTCGTTGCCGATTTAAACGCCCTGCCGCATCCAAACTGGGATCAATTCGACTTGGGCCGACTCCACTATCAGATCGTCACCAATCGCGGAATCACGATCCCGATGCTGGGCAGCCGCGGGTGTCCAGACACCTGCAACTACTGCCCATACCTGGTCTACTCGAAGTACCGTGTCCGGACGCCGGAGAACATCGTGGATGAGATAGAGAATCTCGTGGGTAGGTACGGTATACGAGGTATTGCCTTTCGCGACCCCAATCTGACGCATGACAAGGAACGTGCGAGGCAAATGGCCGACCGCATCCTCAGCCGCGGCCTGAATGTGCGCTGGGGAATGGAGGCGCGCACCGATCGCCTGGATGCAGAGTTGATCACTTTCCTGCATCGTGCAGGCCTGAGATGCGTGGAGGTGGGCGTGGAATCGGCGAGTGATGCGACTTTGCGAGCCAATCAGCGCCGGGCAATCCCCAAGATGCAACAGGAACGTGTGATTGAACATTGCCACCGGCTCGGCATCCGTGTCATTGCCAACTACACTCTCGGCCTGCTGAATGACACCGCCGAGGGTATCCAGGAAACAATCCGGTACGCAAAAAGACTGAATACATTTGCAATTCAATTCACCGTCACCACCCCCTATCCTGGAACCCAGTTCTATCGGAACGTGCAGAGCAGGATTTCCGACCGCGATTGGGAACACTACAACGGCTGGACCAGCGTGTTCCGGCACCCGGAGATTTCATCGGAAGAGCTCCATCGTTTGCGCGAGTTCGCCTATGTTTCATACCATTTGCGCCCGCGATATCTGTGGAGGTTTCTGCAATCAACCGTCTTGCATCCGCTCTTTTTCCCCGATCCTGCGACTTGAGGGCCTGTCAATGAATAACGTTTGCACTTTGGCGCGAGCGCCGGGCGGGCAGATGCAAGGCGCCGCGACGCAGGCGAAGTCGGTGCGCATCGTCGAGGAACGGCAACGAAGCAGATGCCCGCCCGCCGCCGCGCCCCTACGGGCTGTGGCCCGCAGGCCCGCTGGCTTTGTTGCTCGCTCCTTACAGACTAAAGAGTATGCTCGTCGCTCGCGCCGCGCCAGCGGGCCCGGGGACCAGCAGCAAAGTGTAAACGTTATTCATTGACAGGTCCTTAGTGTCCTAGGAGCATGATATGCAGAACTTGGCCGCAATCGCATTGCTGTCAGCCGCGCTGGTCTGCTGCTTCGCGCCGGTTCACGCAGCACAAAAGACAGGGGTATTTGTCACCGCGAGCTTCCTCGATAAGAACCGCTTATACGTGGAGAACTTGACGCGTGATGAAGTCCGCGTATTCGAAGACGGACAGCCGCGCGAGGTGGAATTTCTCGCCGGCGCGGAGGTCCCGGTGGCCTATGGCCTCCTTCTCGATCGCGTGTTGCTTCCGGAGCCGTCCGAGGAATCCCGCATGTACCCCAATTCTATTTCAAGTTCAACGGCGGCCCTCAACGTGGCCTACTTGCTACTGGACCAGTGTCTGAGAGGCCAGGCCGGATGGGCGGCAACGTACGACGCGCAAATGCATGTTATCGTCGACTTCACCCAGGACGGGGGAAGAGTTAAACAATCCATCCAGCAGCTTCACTCTCGCGCTTCCACGGATGAATCTTCGCTCTACAGCGCCCTTATCGGGGCAGTTCAGAAGATAAATCAGCGCAATGAAAAACGCCGCGTACTCGTGGCCTTTCTAGATGTTCTCGACCGGAATTCGGCAGAGAAAACCAAACAGCTGAAAAACCTTTTGTCTGCATCCAACGTGGAGCTCTTTCTCGCCGGCTTTGCTTCAAAATCAGGATCAGGCCGCGGTATGACTCCGTTTCAAAGCGAGTCGTCTCTTCGAGATCTGGCTGGTGTGACTGCCGGCGACGCCTGTTTCAGCGCCATGGAAGGTATTGAGGGGCTGGGGCGCCGCATTTCCAATCAGATCCGGACCTTTTACACGATTGGTTTCGAGTCGGAAGCTTCTCCCGAAAAACCCGCCCGGCTTACGATCGAATGTGTTCGGCCAGGGGTAAAAGTAAGAACGCACCCAATCACGCCCACCCTGCGCTGATTTACGCCTGGATGCGGGTGATATTCCCCACGCTTCGAAATCTGCAGCTCCCGGATAAAGTCCATCATTTTACCGGTCGATAAGGCTGGTGGCCCCATCGAGAAACTGAATGAGCCCGAGCAGAAACAGGCTGTGGACCATTGGCGGCGGTAAGGGAGGAGTTGGCAAGAGTCTCTTGACTGCTTCCATGGGGATAGCTCTTGCCCGGGCCGGCCACTCGGTCATCGTCGTGGACGCGAACCTGGCGGCACCGAACCTTCATGCGTATTTCGGGATTCAAGCGCCATCATGTACGCTCCTGGACGTACTGGATGGACATGCAAGCCTCGCCGACGCCCTCGTGGCGACGCCAGAAGCCCGCATGCGTTGCATTAGCTGTGTTGGCGATGATCTTGGGATGGCGGATATTGCTCCCGCCATGCAACTTGAAATGTCGGGGCGCCTGGCCGGACTGGAGACCGATTTCGTGCTAATAGACGGGGGCAGCGGCGGATCAGTCAGCGTGTTGGATTGGTTCAATCTTGCGGATGAGGCCATCATGGTGGCCCCGCCCGATCCGGCTGCGATGCAATGCTCGTACGCGTTCATCAAGAATGCGATTTTCCGCAGAGTCCAGAGGAAGTTCGAGTTCCATGAGGAAGTCACCGCCGCGCTTCTCCAGATGCAGGATCGTACAAGCATCGCCAAACCGCGTACGATGACGGATCTTCTCGATTCATTGCGGCGGACGGCGCCTGACACGGTGGATGACGTGGCCGCTGTCGTCCACTCCTGGCATCCGATCATGATCATCAACATGGCGACCTCAGAGCAGGACCAGCGCATCGCGGAGATCATCCAGACTGCCGCAAAAAAGTTCCTCGAGGTCGAAATCCAATTCTATGGCTCGGTTTCTTTCGATGCTATAGTTCGCAAGGCAACGCAGCGCACTAATCTCTTGGATGGCAGCGATCCCGATTCCGTGCCGGCCCAACAGATGGGACAGATTGCCCTGCAACTCGCAGGCGACAGGGCCCAGGCCCCCGCCGCGGGACTGGCCGGGCCGCCCACGCAATCCGCCACCCACGGGGCCACCGGGCTCAATGACAATCTTTCGGTTATGGGCAGAGAATTGCACGTCCAGACGGAAGACCTCGGGGCTGAGAGTGGAGGAATCATCACGCAGGTTTTCTGCGAGGGGCGGGTCTTACTGTCGACGAAAACCGAGTATACACAGGCATTGAGGGATCAGGATGCCGGTGAACGGCTCGCGGAATCGATGCGCGTCCAGCATTACCATGTGATTCGTGAGATCGAAACCAGAAAGTCGAAGTTCGATTCGGTTCTGGCCGGCTAGTCATGATGGAAAATACTGCTCTCCTCGACAAGATACTTATTGTGGATGATGAAGCGGAAATCCGCTCGCTGCTCATGCGAGGCCTTGAGGATGCGTCTTGCGAATGTATTCCTTCGTCCAACGCACTCGACGCCCTGCAAAAAATCAGAGAAGATCGCTTTTCCGTCGTCATGAGCGATGTACGCATGCCCGGAATGTCCGGGATCGATCTCTTGCGCTTCATCAAGAGTCACGATCCTGATGTGTCTGTAATCATGATTTCGGGAGTACTGGACCTGTCGACAGCTGTCAATTCACTCCAATTGGGGGCATGCGACTATCTCACCAAGCCATTCGATATGATGGTTGTCCGTCGAGCCGTGGACAAAGCCCTGGAAAGACACCGGCACACACTGGAAAACCGCTGTTATCAGCGGGAATTGGAGCGACTCGTGCACGAGCGCACCTCAGAGTTGAATGGAGCTCTCCGTGATGTGGAGGAAAGCTACGGTTTCACACTTGAGGCCTTGGCTGCAGCCTTGGATGCTCGCGAGCACGAGACGCGAACCCACTCGCATCGCGTGCGCGAATACGCGTCTATGCTGGCTCTACAGCTCGGCTTGCATGGCGACGAATTAACCAACATCGGAAGAGGAGCGTTACTTCACGATGTCGGTAAGATTGGTGTGCCGGATTCCATTCTCTTGAAACCGTCGAAACTGACGTCCGAGGAGTGGGTTCAGATGAAACGGCATCCCCGCGTAGGGTACGAGATTTTGCGGGGCATCAGTTTCCTGGTCTCAGCTGCCGAGATTGTCCTCACGCACCAGGAGCGCTGGGATGGCAATGGCTACCCCCAGGGACTTTCCGGCCTCGATATACCGCTCGGCGCCAGAATTTTCGGTGTTGTCGATACGCTTGACGCCATAACCAGCGACAGGCCCTATCGCAAGGCCCAGTCATTCGAAGCCGCCCGGGAAGAGGTGCGCCGCTGCAGCGGCTCTCAGTTCGATCCCATGGTAACGGAAGCCTTCCTGAGCATTCCGCCCGAAACATGGAAGAGCATCCGCGACCAGGTCAATTGCCGGCTCCAGGTCCAGAACCCGATTGGCGCCCCATGCCCGAGCTAATCGTTCAACCCCTCAGTTTGGCTGACAGGCGCCTCGTCATAAATCTGATGACCGAGGAGGAACGTGCCTGGCGGCAGGAACTCGACTGGGATTTTGCTCCTATACGGCGCATCCTTTTTTCTTTTCTCGAACAGCGCATGCTTCCTGGTTTCGTCGGCATGAGCGGGTCGGAAGCTTTGGGTTATGTCTATTTCCTGATCTCGCGCACTAAGAGCGTAATCGGGACTCTCTATGCTTCCTCGCCGAAGGCGCAAACTGCTGCGGAAACAATCCTGTTGCAGGCAATCGACAGCCTCAAGAGCAATGTCCGCCTGCAGCGCATCGAAAGCCAGATCATCCCTCTGAACGGCATCGATTTGTCCGCGATATTCTTCCGCCATGGATTCCAGACCTTTCGCCGCCATTATATGGAGCTGGATCTGACGGCTCATGTGACTGACGACCAGAGAGAACGACCCGCCTTGATCGCTCCATGGCATTTCGCGTTTTTGTCGGCGGCGGCGGCCGTGGCGCACAGCAGCTATCGGCAGGAGATTGACGCGGTCATTTGTGACGACTACGCAACGCAGGCCTCATGCGAGGCTTACCTGCGGAGCCTGGTAGAAAACCCGGGCTGCGGCATATTCCAAGCAGGTTCGTCGTTCGTCAGCCTGGATGGCCAGGGCGTGCCTAGCGGCTTCATCCTGACCTCTCGATTATCGGCATCCGCAGCCATGATCCCGCAAATATCCATTCATCCGGCACACCAAGGCAAAGGTGTTGGCTCTGCGCTGATCCAATGTGTTCTCCGCCGCTTGAAATCGGAAGGTTACAAGACAGTCCGCTTGACCGTCTCCCATGAAAACCGGCGAGCCTACGAATGGTATTTGCGGCTGGCGTTCAAACCACGGCGCGATTTCAACGCTTATCTCTGGCGGCGGGGTTGATCGTAGTGACACAATAAGCGAAAAGCGCAGGGTTTCGATTGTTGCCGGACTTACTGAATTTGGGTCTGTCACGAAATCGCAGGCACTTACCTCGCTTCTCCGCGCGAGACGCCGGAATTCAGGATGACGATGTCCACGCGGCGGTTGTGCGCACGTCCTTCGGGTGTGTCATTGGTGTCGATGGGACGAAACTCGCCATATCCGGCGGGATAGAGCCTTTCTGGAGTTAAGGCGAACTTCTGGACCAGGTAGCAGACGACGGCCGCCGCCCGTGCACATGAAAGCAACCAATTGGTAGGGTATCTGAGAGTGTTAATCGGTATATTGTCGGTGTGTCCTTCAATGCAGACTTGATTCGGCATCTTCAATATCCCGGGAGCTATGCTGCTGAGTACATCGTATCCCTCAGGCCGGAGTTGTTCCGATCCGGAGTCAAAGAAGCTGCCGTCGAGGCTGATCACGAGTCCCCATGTCTCCTTGCGCGTGCGCACCTTGTTGCTGATGCCCTTTTGTCTCGCCATCGTGTCGACGCTTTCCCGCAGTTTGCTCATCGCCAGGATTTCACCCCGGGGAAGTGCATTCGCGACAAAGTTCGTCTTGAGTTCTTTCAGATTCTCGACCGAATTCTCTTTGATTGCCTTATCCTTGGGAGTTTCAACGTGTTCCACAAGATCACGACTAAGCGCGGAACCTGCGCCTTCTCCTTTGCTCAGGCTCAGTGTGTCACTTCCTGGTGAAAAAACAGCGCCGTCGAAGGATGCTCTCATGGAAAGAACCATTCTGCCCATCTTTTGAGCATCCACCGTGGAGATCGCGTACATCGTTGTGAAGAAGGCGAAGAGGAGCGTCATAAAATCTGCGTAGGAAACCAGCCACCGCTCATGGTTCATGTGTTCCGCAGCTTTTTTCTTCCTCACCCTGGTCCAACTCCTCGTCAGGCAGCCTTGGTTTGCGAGGGGGCGGCGTCATTCGATAGCTTGCCCTGCTCTGTCTGATTCAGGAAACTCTTGAGCTTATCCTCGATCAGACGCGGATTCTCCCCCTCGAGAATGGAAAGAACGCCTATAAGGATGATCTCCTTGGCAACCATCTTGGCACGGTGTTGATGCTTGAGCTTGCCGGCTACCGGGAAGTAGATCAAATTGGCCAGAGACACTCCATAGACCGTGGCTACAAACGCACAAGCGATTCCGCCTCCAAGCTTGCTCGGGTCGGTCAGGTTTTCCATCACATGAATCAATCCCAGCACGGCGCCGATGATTCCGATGGTTGGAGAATACCCGCCCATTGCTTCCCAAAACTTGATCGGGTTCTCTCCTTCTTCCTCCATGTTGGACATCTCCATTTCCATGGTTTCGCGAAGCGTCTTCGGCTCGATGCCGTCGACTGCCATGTTAAGCGCCTTTTTTAGGAATGGATCGGTGATGTTTTCAACCTCCGACTCGAGGGATATGATCCCTTGTCTCCGTGCCTTGTTGGCATATCCGATAATCTCAGTAATGATTTCTTTGTTGTCTACTTTGATAGGAAAAAGAGCACGAGAAGCTGATTTGAGGCCCCCGCTGAAAACAGAAAGAGGAAACTGGACCAGGCAGGCGCCGAGCGTACCCCCGAGGACAATGATTGCCGCCGTCAACTGCAACAGCGACCCTATGTGCCCTCCTTCAATAGCTTGGCCGATCAGGATGCCGCCGAAAGCCAACACTAGTCCGATGATAGTGCCTAAATCCATTTATGCACCTTGCCCGTTGCTAGGTCAGACCTCAGCCAACCTGCGTTCACATTCCGCTAACACTAACCCAGATACCGCGCGTCGATAGCAGATCACCTTATCGATGATTTCATTCATGCGATCCTTGACCACGACCTTGTCGTTGTTGGTCAAAGTGATGACCGTGTCCGGGGTCTCTTCGATGAACTCGATCAGGTCGGAATTCAAGACGATTTGACGGCCGTTGAGCTTGGTCAACTGAATCACGAATTCTCCATGGGCTTATGAACCAGTGGATATATCGGCGCAACACGTAGGATTCCTTAGAGTCAATGGCAGGAAATTGGCATCCGGGCGAGAAAAGGCGCCCCGCAGCAGAACGATTGCAGCGGCTTCACCGGCGACGGACCGTTTCCCGGTCCATGCGTCACAGCGACTCCAGGCTTCAGCGGAAGACGGTAATCATGCGGGTCAGTGCGAGATATTCCTCCAAGGGTACAGGTGAACAGCCTTCCGGGAAGCTCTTGATTAAACCTTCCACGAAAGCAAAGTCAGCCGGAGTGTCGATGGTGATTCGCATGTCGGGATGCCGGAGTTCTGCCGGCGGATCCGCAAAGCACGTCCTGAATTCATCCCGATGCTCCTTGACGTAGATCGTAACATGCTCTCGGTGGTGCTCCAGGCATCCCAGACGGTCCACGGTTTCCAGGGCGGGGCGCGTAATGGCCTCAGTCGCAGCTCCGACGGGCAGACCTACCTCCACACAGTAGTCCAGATCATCCGTGATGACGCGGCTCACGATGCGGCCAGTTGTCCCGATGTCAATCAGCGGGTTGTCGGCCGTGGCACGGACAATGATGTCCGGCCGAAAAAGGTCCGCGGCCTGCCTGAACCTCGCCAGGACATCTAGATCCGGCCCGCGGAAGACAGCCACTCCCAGCCGGTTCGCTTCCTCCACAACAGCATCGTCTTCATTATGACGTGTGGTGAGTATCACTGCATCATCCAGTCCGTCAGCAGCACGCAGCCGATCAATGCAGCGCTGAAGGATGGATTTACCCTGAATGCGCAGCAGCACCTTGCCGGGATGGCGTGTGCTGTCCATGCGTGCCTGCAGAAATGCCAAAGTCAGAGACACGGTTTTCTCATCTCCAGAGAACTGCTCTGTCCAGACTCTCAGCCACCCACTCGACCTGCTCCCGAGACATGTCCGGGTAGAGTGGAAGGCTCAACAATCGGCGGCCGAGAACCTCGGTGACTCGCAGATCCGAGGCTGGCATGGCGAGCTTTTGAAAACCGCTGAAGAGGTGCGTGGGCGGATAGTGGATGCTCGATTGCACGCCTTCCGCCTTTAGCCGAGACATGATGTGCGCGCGCTCCAATCCCTCAGCCAGTACGATTACAAATAAATGATGAGCCGTCTTCTCAGAATAATGACTAAATGGGAGCATCCAGCGCGGATCTCCTGCCAGAAGTTCTCGATACCACCCAACTCGTTCCGCCCTGCGGCGGTTCAGTTCGGGCAGCGCGGACAGTTGAACCCTGAGGATGGCAGCACGCAAATCGTCGATGCGATAGTTGAAGCCTGGTTCCGTCACATCATAAGAGAACTGGTGCCCCCGATACCGGTCCCATGTTAAAGAGCTCATGCCGTGGGAGCGGAGGGTTCTGATCCGCGAGGCAATCCGATCGCTCGTGGTCGTCACCATGCCGCCTTCGGCACAGGTCAGGTTCTTGTTACCGAAAAAGCTGAAGCATCCGACGTCCCCCCACGCTCCACAGGAACGCGAGCCCCACGCAGCGCCTGGAGCGTGAGCCGCATCTTCCACCACCCATAACCCGTGTTCTCGTGCCAGACTCATCACCGCATCCATGGCGCACGGCGCACCGCCATAGTGCATAACGCAGATGCCCCGCGTGCGTGGAGTGATGGCTCGCTCCAGTGTTTCGGAAGAAACCAGCGGCAGCTCCAGCGCAGCCACATCGACAAAACGCGGCATTCCTCCCGCATGCAGGATGCAGTTTGCGGCCGCCACAAAACTCAAGGACGGAGTGAGCACCTCATCGCCGGGTTTCATCTCCATGGCGGCGAAAGCGAGGTGCAGGGCCGCCGTGCCGCTGGAGACTGCGATTGCATGGGGTACGCCCACGGTTGCGGCAAACTCGCGCTCCAACGCGCTCGTCACGGGTCCACTCGTCCACCATCCGGAGCGCATCACGTCGGCGACAGCCTGCACTTCAGCTTCGTCGAAACTAGGCGCGGATAGTGGCACGCGCCAATCAGACGAAGGCAAAGGAGGCGGCGCGTGTCTGAAATTCCTGCTGGGCAAGCTCATAGTCTTCTCTGCGGCCGATATCAAACCAGAAATCCTCGGAATGGTATCCGATCACTTTTTCCCCATATTCCAGAAGGCGCAGGACCAGATCAGGAAAATCGAGATACTCATCCTGCGCGATGTAGCGCAGCACGCTGGGTTCGTAGATGTAGACTCCCATGCTGACATCGAACGAATACAGCGGCTTTTCCTTGTATGCAGTCAATTCGTGGCGGTCGTTCGTCTCCAGTACTCCCAGATCGATGCGCACTTCTTTGCGGTGCATCGCGATTGTCAGCGCAGCATCGGAAACGCGATGGAATTCATGCAGTGCGCCGTAATCCAAGGTGGTCAGCACGTCTCCGTTCATAACCAGAAAGGTGTCATCCAGACCTGCAATCCGCGCCAGCGGTCCCGCCGTCCCCAGGGGCCGGGACTCACGCGCATAGCTCAGATTGAGTCCGGGGATATTGCGGTGACCGTTCTGAAAGTATGCTTCGATCAGCTCGCCCAAATGTCCAACCGACAGGATGATATCCCCGATTCCGTGCTGTACGAGTTGGCGGACGATGATTTCCAAAATCGGCCGTTCACCAATTGGGACAAGCGGCTTGGGGAAAATGGTCGTATAGGGAGCCAGTCGCGCTCCCTTCCCCCCTGCAAGTATGACCGCTTTCATCCTGATCCTCCTGTCTCCCTAATCAAGGTTGACGGGTGCCGACGTGGCTGCGCTGCCGTTCCTTGATGTTCCGGCATGACCGGAGCACTGACATATTCCATGCTCTCCTCAGATGAGCCGCTCGGCGGAAGGAAAAGTGCGGTCTCATAACAAGTCATGAGCAAGCCATCTGTAAATCGCCCCAGGGCGGATCTCAGTTTGCGGCCCAAGCGCATTTCGATAAGCCAGCCGGGAAAATCCGCGCCGGCGGCGATGGTCAGATTGATTCCTCCGGAGAAGCGTGGATTGACTTCAAACACCGTGTACCGTTCCTCATGCCACTTCAGTTGGATATTGGCCGGGCCGCGAATCTGCAAAGCCTCGGCGACTCGCACGCCGGCATCGATCAGTACAGGGCTGTTCCACGTTCGTCCACGGTCCGTTACACCGGAGCGCACCACAAGTCGTTCCCTCGGCACGGCGCTGATGATTCTGCCGCTGAAATCCGCCAGTACGTCGATGGTGAATTCGCGCCCAGGCAGGTACCGCTGCACGATCGGATCCCGAACATAGTCCAGGAAAAATCGCAGCTGCCTTTCGTTGCCGATAAAATGTGCGCCTACGCTTCCTCGCCCACTGCGCGGCTTGAGAAAAAGCGGGTAGATCAGGTTGTTGAAGTCGAGCTCATGAGGCAGCCATGTCTCCGGCACGGGGATGCCTTTCCCCCCCAGAAACTGCACGGTCCTGTGCTTGTCGTTGCAGATGGCTCCCGTATCAGCGTTCGATACGGCGACGCGCACGCCCATCTCGAGAAAGGACTCGGCATGGGTCCCGAACAACGCAAGTTCATCGTCGATAGTAGGAATGAGCAGGTGGATGCGCTCTTTGAAGCAGATCGACTTGATGATGGGGATATATCGCGCGTCCGTGGTGAGCGGAACAATGTAATGGCGATTGCTGAAGTAAAGCCCCGGACTGAGGGAATTCATGTCGGAAGTGATCACGTTTCCACGCACGCCCAGGCGCTTGATTGCATCCACGAATCCCTGGATGAGCGGCACTCTGCGGCTTGCGGCAGTAATCAAGATGTTCATCTCGCGCATGGTCCTGTCTCTCCTGTCGTTCGGCAAGCTTCGCACCGTATCAACGCAAGTTGCATGCCGTTGCCGATTGAGTCCGTTGTGTGCTCCCAGCTTCATGCCTGTCGGGCATCAGAAGATCAGACCAGCCCAGGATGCTGTCTTTCGCAAGATGCCTTCGTGCTTGCGAGCCCGTAACCAGATCGATTTCACGCGGGTCGATGCCGCCACCGGGGCGTTTGCAGGTGACCATCCACGGTTGGATCGTCTCATGCATCGGGATATCGACCGCCGTTACGACGCTGCGCCGGCTTGCGAGCCGGCTTTGCTCTTCCTCCTTCGCAGGATGCTTCCACCCGTTGCCCAGGCTGGCCTCAACGATCGCCAGCTGCCTGACCAGTTCGCGCAGTTCTCCGGGTTCCATGCTCAGCTTGTGATCCGGACCAATGCCATTCCGATCCAAGGTAAAATGCTTTTCCAACACCTTCGCTCCCAATGCTGCCGCGACCAAAGCGCCAAGCATCCCTTCACTGTGATCTGAAAACCCAACTGGTTTGCCGAAACGTTCGCGCAGCGACTGAATGGCTCTCAGATTCAACGAATCAGGCGAGGCAGGATAGCTGGACACGCAATGGAGCAATACGATGTCACGCGCACCCCACGATTCCATGGTATTCACCGCTTCCTCGACTTCGCTCATGTGAGACATTCCGGTTGATAGCAGCAGGGGTTTCTTTTTCTGCGCAAGATGGCGCAGAAGCGGCACGTGCGTGATGTCCGACGATGCGATCTTGAACGCCGGGACGCCAAGATCATCAAGAAAGTCGGCGCTTTCCTCGTCGAAAGGAGTCGAGAGAAACAGCACTCCGCGGCAGTCGGCGTGAGATTTCAGGGTGCGATGATCCTGCCAGGAGAGTTCCAACCGGCGAAACATCTCGTATGCGGATTCTTTGCCCTCTCCCTGATGCGCAAGTCTGGCGCTCGCTGGCACCATGAGCCGGTCGGCACGAAACGTTTGAAACTTCACTGCATCGGCGCCGCATTCCGCCGCGGCGTCGATCAGTTTCAGGGCACGATCCACGCTGCCGTCATGGTTGATGCCGATCTCTGCAATCACAAAGATTTTGGAGGAAGCTCCGATCAGCTTGCCTCCCAATAGGACATCATGCCGCTTCATTTCTATCCTCGAGCTTCCTTAGGACCTCCGGCAGGTTAAACAGAGAATCGACGACAAAATCCGCCTCTTCGGTTCTCCTTCCGCAATGCCGAAACAGTGGGCTCTGTACTTGAACGCACCGCATGCCTACACCGTGCGCGCCAAGACAGTCCTTTTCCCAGTCGTCGCCAATGAAGAGAGCTTCCTCCGGCTCGACCTGAAGACAGGCCATCTGCAGGCAAAATGAGTAGGGATTCGGTTTCTCTTTTTCCCTCCCGTATTCCCACGTGCAGATGATGCTGTCAACGATTCCTTCCAGGCCCAGTGCCGCGCACTTGGCTCTCTGGACAAGTGGCATGCCGTCGGTAATGATGCCGAGTCGATAAGCCGAACGGAACTCCCTGAGGAGTTTGTCATAGCCGGCAAAAAGGGGTATGCGCGGCTTGTGTTGGCGATACACCCTGACGAGTTCTTCCATCCGAGTGCCTTCGCAACGGCAGTAATTCAGAATGGCAGGCAGGACATTGCGCCGTCCTTCCTGCGTCCACAGTGCCATCATCGTCTGTTCGATTTCCTCCTCACGCACGTCGCACAGCGTGGAAAGATGTTCCGCCACGGCCCGGTAGCCGCTGGCGACGAACTCATGCTCCGGGTACAGCGTGTCATCCAAATCGAAAATCAGTGCTCGTATCATCCGATCTCCGAAAATCGATGAATGCCGCCGCAAAAAAGACGGCGGCGCATCACTGCAACAGGTGAAGCACCGTCATTCGAACGATTGTCTTCAGCAATAGGAATGTCATTCCGAACGAGCCGCCTGCTGTCCAGACTTCGGGCGGTCCCTTGGATCAGGGAGCGCAGAATGCGGGCTACTCGGAGCGCACCGCTGCCATCCACAAGGCGGCGGCCACACTCAGACAGTTTGCGCCTGAGTTTGGGACTATCATTTAGATTAACAAAGCACTCGAGAACGTCCGTGCTCCCCAACTGATCTCCGCGTCCCAGGTCCAGGCAAGTTCCGGCCGCAGTTAAGGCTGAAACGGCGCTCTGTTGGTGGCAGTCGTAGGAGAGCGCACATACGGGTGTGCCCACGGCAAGCGCTTCATATACCGAAAGGCCTCCCGCCGAAATGACCAGATCGGCCTGAAACATCAGCCGCACCGCGTCCTCGTTAGGAGAAATCCAGCGAAAACGCAGAGGAGACTTATATGTCCGTGCAATCGCCTCCTGCCCCCAGAAACAGAATCCCGGAAAGCCTGTCACTTCCAATTGCGCTTCCGCCATTCGCAGGCCTTCAAGAACCCGCGGGAAGAAGCGGCTTCCGTCGCCTCCACCCAGGTTGACCACCACTTTCTGAATGCGCCTCCGAATGGGCTTGGGCTGGCGATGAAATCGAGCACAGGCATCGTCGAGGACCAGATAGGAAGGTCCTGTAAAATATTCAGCGCAATTCGCAGGGGCACGTGACGTGTCAAGTCCGATGCTGCCGTCAATGATCACGTCGGAGGAAAGCGGCATAAGCCCCAGATCGTGAATGCTTGCAACGGGCACGGCGTGCCTGTGCGCTTCGTCAATGAGAAGCTTCAGACCCCTTCTCTGTCTGGTGTCAATGAGCAGCGCAGCTGGAGTCGCGTTGGGAAGCCACGGCTTCCTGGAGGCGAAATCGAACTGCTGGAAGCCGCAGGCGGCGACCTGCTCTTTTGACCCAAAATCATCGGGGTCGAGCAAAAACACTGCGTCCGCCACCGAACGGAGGTGTTGCGCCAGAATAAGGGTTCTTCGTAAGTGGCCGAAGCCGGACCCCGGCCCAGCCACGGTCCGAATCCAGAAGGACTTTCGAGCCTCATGGGAGCGCACAAGCGTCATCCTTTTGGCGCTTCTATCGGTCATTTGACGTACCTTTGACTGTTCCTACCCTTCCGATAGGATCCTGCCGCGGATTGCGGCGAATATCTCCTTACATCCCTGAATCAATGGCGTGATTTCGTATTCAAGAAGATCACCCATGAGCCCAAAATCCTTCTTTTCATGTGCTTCGATGAGCGCCTTCAGGGCAGAGGCCAATTTGTTGTGGTGCTCTTCCGCAGATTCGCCGCCAGCCTGGCCGGCATTGAGAGGGATACGGAACGACTGGGTCAGCCGGTCCATGAGCAGGTTGACCCAATAAAAACCCTCGTAAAACTGCTTCAGGTTCTCGAAAGCACTCGTACCCACCGATGTCCTAAAACTATTGGCAAGCATTGGAGTTGTCGCCTCAACACGTTCTAGGTACGCGACGGCTTCCTGGATCGAATCGAGGGCAACCTCATGGAGAGTTCCCGTAAAGATTTCAATTTTCTCCTTGTTGGCAATGCAATCCGGCAAGGATTGGATGCTTGCATCTTGGATCAAAGGACGCCCGTCAATCTGGACCTGTCGAATGATCGTGCCACCAGAGATGTGATCCTTCTCCACGAGTCTGATGACTTGATCTAACGAATTGATGTCTGGAGGGATTGCCGCGACTTCCCGCTTGTCGACAAAGAGTCGTGTCATGGTTCTCCTTTACGGGTGGATCCAACCATTCGTCCTGCCCGCAATGGTCTTACGCAAATTCCGGGCCAAAAACGAAGTGCGGCAATTCGAGGCCATGAAAGTTCGAGCTAAACCTAGCCCTGTCCGATGACGATAGGTCGTAAGGGGCAACACATGCGGGCTGTTTAAGAGGCGGATTCGACATCGGGTCGGATCCGCCCTTTGTCTGAACCAGGGACCTACATTTTTCCGTGCGATTGGGCTAATCCAAATGGGGACCTGGGACGATAAATATCACCAGAGCATTCGGACTGGGGTTCAGGGCCGGCCACCATGTGGGATGGTGCAAGAACCTTGTCTGATAAGGGTATGGATATCTAACGAATTCGAATTCAAGGAGGAATTCACACATGTCTTTCAGTATTCTCAACAACATCGCTAGCTTGGACGCGCAGAACCAGCTGAATGTCAACAGCGTCAACCTCAACAATACCTTGCTTCGCCTTTCTTCCGGCAAGCGTATCAATTCAGGGGCGGACGATCCGGCTGGACTGGGCATTGCAAGCACCTTAAAGGCAAATGCATTGGCGCTCAACCAGGCGACCCAAAACGCCAATAACGGCATTTCGGTTGCGCAGATCGCCGATGGCGCGCTGAGTAAAATAAGCGACCTCCTGACAAGTGGCTTCAGCCTGGCGGAAGAAGCGGCAACCGACACGACAGATTCCACTGGCAGGACGGCACTCGACAGTCAGCTGACATCAATCAAGAATGAAATCACGCGCATTGCAACGCAGACCAATTTTAACGGGGTGAACCTCTTCAGCGCCGGAGGGCTGAATGGGACACTGCATGTGTTCGTTGGCGACACATCGGCTGCGAGCTCGATTTCGGTTACCATCAGCACCATTACGGCAAGCAGCGTGGGGGGCGTCGATATTTCAGGCACCAGCCTTTCAACCCAGAATGGCGCCGCCTCGGCCATGACGTCTCTCAAAAATGCGCTAGCCGGCATCTCCACGAGCCGAGCCACTATCGGCGCAGGAATCAACCGTCTACAGTCAGCTGTGTCCGTGCTCCAGACTACGTCCGAGAACACGACCGCAGCCGAATCCAATATTGAAGATGCCAATATGGCCCAGGAAATCTCGAACATGACCAAGTTTCAGATTCTGGCCCAAACGGGCATCGCGGCTCTGACTCAGGCCAATTCGACTGCTCAGAATGTGCTCACACTGCTCAAAGGGTAGCCTTTAGCCGGGCCCTGTTGAAGCCATGGGCGCGTCGCATTAAGGCGACGCGCCCGCTTTGCTTTTACGTTTGTCTAATCCCGCTTCGTGGACCGGACGATAAGGTCCGGAGAAGCCCGGTTGGGTTCGCAATCCGAGCATGCTTTTATTCGCCATGTGCTCGGAGAGGAGGATGGCAATGGCAATGGATATCAGTCAGATTGCCGGGGCCGCGACGGATCTCCTTCCTTCATCTGTTTCCGCGTCTGCAGTCAGCGCCGGACCGCGTCGCCCCGATCCAGAAGGGACCCTCAGCATTCCCGCTGCAAACAATAACGAAGGCGAACCGGCCTCGGAGGGGAGTTCGGTTGAAAAGACCTACCTGACGGATCTGCTGCAACGTGCCCAAGACGTCGAGCTCGGCAAGAACACCACCTATTCCTTCGAGCGCAGCAATAATGACGGCAAAGTGTATATGTCGGTCAAGGATAAGCGCACCGGTGAAGAACTTTACCGTGTTCCCAAGCACTACCTCTCGGAAGTAGATCCGCAAAACAAACAGCGCCACCAGGTCGACGTTCGGATCTGAACGAAAGCGAGCATGTTCCATGACATCTATCAGCTCTATTAACCTGGTCAATGGAGGCCTGGACGTCACCAGCATCGTCGACAACCTAGTCACGGCTGCACAGCAGCCGATCACTAATCTGCAAACGCAAACGCAGTCCTATCAAAACAAAATCTCCGCGTATCAGACGCTGAACACCAAAATGCTGGCAATGCAGACCAGCGTCGAGAGCCTACTCTTCAATGGGGAGACTGCACCGTTGAGCATGCCCTCCGACTTTTCGAGCCGTTTCAGTACCAGCATTTTTGCGCTGCGGAAGGCAACATCCTCGAACGAATCTGTGGTCACGGCGACCGCGGACAAAGGCATGGCAGCCGGCAACTACAGCATCTCGATTTCGAACCTCGCAGCAGCCGACTCGTATGCATCCAATAACTTCTCTTCAGACACCAATCAGACTACAAAGACCGGCGAGCTCGTCATTCAAAAAGGGTCCGACAGCAGCAATGCGGTTCACGTCACGATCGGCGGCACCAACAACACACTTGAGGGCATCAAAGAAGCCATCAACGAGACGAACGCAGGATTTACGGCTTCGGTAGTCAATGATGGCAGCAGCTCGCCCTACCGGCTCGTCATCACAAGCAACGACTCAGGAACCGCCAACGCGCTCACGATCACGAACAACCTGACTGGCGGGACTGGAAGCGCAGTCACTTTCTCCGAGACGACCCCGGCTAGTGATGCCAAGTTGACGGTCAACAACATCGCCATAACCAGCAGTTCAAACACCGTGACCGACGCCGTCGAGGGTGTGACGTTCAACCTGAATGCAGATTCCGGTAGCGCAGTCATAACCGTCGGCCGCGACGTGGATTCGATCGTAGCTGGCGTTAAAGATTTCATCTCGAAGTACAACGACTTCAAATCCTATGTCGCGTCTCAAAGTACCTATGACTCGACCACAAACAGCGCGGGACTTTTGTCCGGAGATCCCACGCTCCAGGAAGCCCAGAACCAGATTACAACCGCACTGACACAGAGTGTAGGCTCGAACGGATCGGCGTTCAGCGTGCTCTCGCAAGTCGGAATCTCGCTCGGAAGTGACGGAACCTTAAGCCTCAATGAGTCGCAGCTACGAAACGCGCTGTCCACCAACCTCAATGGCACGGCGCAGCTCTTTCTGGCGGATGGAACCGATGCGGACGGCAACACAACAAGCCTGTTTCCCACACTTGAAAACCGGCTCAAGACTTTCACGGACTCGCTGGATGGCCCTATACTTAATGCCACCGACGTTCTCCAGAAAGACATCACCAGCGTTAACAACGAAATCAAACAAATGCAAGCGCGGCTGGACATACAGCAGCAGGATTGGATCGCCGAGTACACTAAAGCTGACCAAGCTCTAGAGCAGATGAACACCTTGCAGGCTTCGATAATCAGCCAATTGAGTTCACTCAGCACAGCGTAACCAGCAGTGGAGCACCCGATGTCGAACCCGCTTCGTCGCTACCAGGAAATCGAGATCCGGACCGCAACGCCGATTCAGCTCGTGTTGTTGTTGTATGACGCGGCCATCGCGAGTCTGCAAAGAGCGCAGGAACATATCGCGGCGCATGACATCGCGAGCCGGACCCGTTGCATCAATAAGGCGACATCTATTCTCACAGAACTCCAGTCTGGTCTTGAATTTGAAGCCAGCGAAGGGATTGCTCGCTCTCTGGACCGGCTGTATCGGTACATGAAAAACCGTATCTTCCAGGCAAATCTTCACCAGAGCTCCAAGCCCTTGAAGGAGATCGTCCAACTTTTGACGGGCTTACGTGATGCCTGGGGAGAAGTGGAGCGCCTCGAGGCTCGCAAGACCGTCCCTGCCGGAACGGGGACCTATCCCAAGATCGAGAATTCAGGCGCCCCGCTCGCGGCGGGTGGCCACGACCCGGCGACCAATGCAAAATTCAATCTCACAGCTTAATCATGAACCACACCGATTCCGAAGTGCGAACCCTGCAAGCCTTGTACGATTCGCTGGAGGCCCAGCTGGAAAAACAGTACGAGAGCCTTGAGTCACGCCATCCTGTCCTGATGGATGGGGAAGGCGTCGAAGAAAAACTTCTTGCCGCGGAAAAGCGTGTCGCGCAGTTCATGGGCTACTGCAATCCTTCCTCAGGATTTTTCGGCGGCTCTCGCCAGGAAAACGAATCCTCCGCGGCATTTCTTCGCGAAAGATGCAGATGCCTGTTGAAACTGATCGAAAGGAATGCCGCCGCCCTTCGTCGATTGCGGGAGGAAATTAGCGCTTCGCTCAAAGGGCTTCAGGCCGGGGGACGATTTCTGCGCAGCGTGCGCCCCTA